>Ga0080005_168368_pt1 | contig 25850 bp, 22 predicted proteins | sample JossMetagenome_2_FD_69208 | JGI IMG/M metagenome (GOLD analysis project Ga0080005, IMG submission 69208) | Hot spring sediment microbial communities from Joseph's Coat, Yellowstone National Park, USA - JC3_ASED (SPADES assembly) (version 2) | ecosystem: Environmental > Aquatic > Thermal springs >...
GTTTTATAGAGACTATCCTCTTGCACAAGGCATTATACTTTTCATCGTCTTTGTCTTCATAACGATCAATATATTGATCGATATATTATATGCATATATAGATCCTAGGATAAGGGATGTCGTATGGAGAGGATGAGAATATTAAGAGAGATAGAAGAGGCGAAGAGAAAAAGAAGAAGAGAGATTTGGGAGACTTTTAAATCTAACAAGGCTGCCTATATCTCGTTATATATAGTAGGATTCTTAATATTCATCGCCTTGTTCGGTCCTGTGATAGCTCCGTACAATCCTTACGACTTTGATCTATCGAAAGCCAAGATGCCTCCAAGTCTGTCTCATCCATTTGGAACTGATGAGCTTGGGAGAGATATTCTCAGTAGAATATTTGTTGGAGCAAGATACACCATAGGGATCTCACTAGCATCTGTAGCTATAGGAGCTTTTATAGGAGTCTTGTTAGGTCTTTTCTCAGGCTATATGAGAGGTCTGTGGGACACTATAATACAAAGAATCGTTGATGTGATGCTGGCTTTCCCCACAATACTATTGGCTATAGCATTAGTGGCGTCATTAGGTCAGGGCGTCTTAAGTCTCATAATAGCTATAGCAGTAAGCACTTTTCCAGTATATGTCAGACTTACAAGAGGGGTCGTCCTTCAGATCGTAGGAGAAGACTATATAGCGGCAGCAAAAATGCTTGGGAGAAGCTCTTTATATATAATGTTTAGACATGTGCTTCCTAACTCTCTGTCTCCTATAATAGTTCAGTCAACATATTACATGGGATCCTCAATATTGATAGCATCCTCACTAGGTTTTCTAGGTCTTGGGGTTCCGCCGCCGACGCCTGAGTGGGGGTCTATGATTGGCAGTGGAAGAACATATCTATTCAGCTCTCCTCACATAGTTGTTTTCCCAGGCCTCTTCATAATGATCGCTGTGTTAAGTTTTAATCTGATAGGAGATGGACTTAGAGATGCTCTGGATCCTAAGATGAGAACATATTTTAGAAGGGGTTGATAGATGGAGAAGATCCTTGAAGTGCAAGATCTGAGGGTTCACTACGATCTTCCTCAGGGGACTGTGAAAGCTGTTGATGGAGTAAGTTTCGAAGTCTATGATGGAGAGATCTTTGGAATAGCTGGTGAGAGCGGTTCTGGAAAATCAACCCTGGCACTTGCTATTCCAAGACTTCTGAGACCCCCCGCGAAAATTGTCTCTGGAAAGATCCTTTTCATGGGCAGGGATCTTCTGACTTTAGATGATAAAGATCTTAGAAAGATAAGAGGAAGAGAGATCTCAATGATCTTTCAAGATCCTAACACCTATCTCAATCCAGTATATTTCACAGGATATCAAGTGGCAGAGGTCTATGAAGCTCATAGAGGAGGAGCTTTTAAAAAATATTTAGGCGAGGTTGTTAAACTCTTTAAAATTGTGAAAATAGCTGATCCTGAGAGAAGAGTTTTCACATATCCTCATCAGATGAGTGGTGGCATGAAACAGAGAGTGCTTATTTCAATGGCAATAGCAGAGAGACCCAGACTTATAATAGCTGACGAGCCTACGTCAGCGCTTGATGTCACGATCCAGGCCGAGATCATGGATCTTCTTAATGAGATTAAAAAAGAGATCAGATCATCAATAATATTTATAACACACGATCTCTCTCTTCTTCTAGAGATAGCAGACAGAATAATGATTATGTACGCTGGAAAAGTTGTTGAGATAGGAAGAGCCGATGAGATTGCTAAAGATCCTATGCATCCATATACTAAAGCTCTGTTAGCCACATTAAGATATGAGAGGAAAAAGAGACTATATACGATACCAGGTTCTCTGCCTAGTCTTATAAAGCCTCCTTCAGGATGTAGATTTCATCCTAGATGTCTTTTTGCAAAAGATGTGTGTAGAGAGAAAGAGCCTCAGATATTGAATATAAACGGAAGATGGGTCTCGTGTATACTATATGGTGATGAATATGAACCCGGTTCTCAGTCTTAGAGACGTCAAAAAATATTTTCCAATCTCCTTCGGATTATTAGGCTTGAGAAGATTTGTTAAAGCAGTTGATGGAGTAGACCTTGATTTATACGAAGGAGAGGTTCTGGCTCTAGTTGGTGAGAGCGGGTCGGGAAAATCAACATTAGGCAGAATAATCGCTGGGCTCATGAGACCAGATGAAGGAGAGGTTCTTTATAGAGGGATCAATATATATGATGCTGAAGGATTTAAAAAAGAGTTTAGACATAAGATTCAGGCGGTCTTTCAAAATCCTGACACAAGTCTTAATCCTAGGCTACAGATATATGATATTCTAAGCGAAGCGATCCATAGTAGAGAGAAGGATCTTTCTAAAGAAGAGACTTTAGAAAGAGTCGTCAGACTTTTAAGCTTGGTAGGTCTTTCAGAGGATCATGTCTTTAAATATCCTCATGAGCTTTCAGGAGGAGAGAGACAGAGAGTGGCTATTGCAAGAGCTATAGCTGTTGAGCCGGAGATATTGGTCGCCGATGAGATCGTCTCGGCATTAGATATTTCTGTGAGAGCTCAGATAATGAATTTATTAATAGATCTGAGGGCGAGACTTAGGTTAAGCATCATATTTATAACACATGACATGGGGCTTGTATGGAGCATATCAGATAGAGTGGCAGTGATGTATCTGGGGAAAATAGTTGAGATAGGAGCCACAGAAGACATATTCAGATCACCTTCTCATCCATATACTAAGATGTTGTTATATTCAACACCTCTTTTATCATCAAAAGATGCTTATAAAGATCCTATGTTCAGACCCCGAGGAGAGCCTCCCAGTCCAATAGATCCTCCGAAAGGATGTGTGTTCTCAACTAGATGTCCTTTAGCCACAGAAGAATGTTTAAACATAAAACCAAAATTGATTGAAATATCTCCAGATCATTTTGTATCATGTATAAAAGTTTCTTAAGAATATTATAAAGATCTTTGTTAGAAAAAGCTTTAAATATCATAAGAAAAATTTATATACTCTCTAAAAAATGATTATGAGAGGTTGATACATGGTGGATCTGAGGGGAGTCTTAAAAACAATCATGGTATTAACAGTGATAGTAATAATACTAGCGGCTGTTGCAGCATCAGTATTGCTATTACAGAGACAGGGAGAACAAATAGTGTCAACAACTTCTCCTATGAAATCTTTAACAACAACGACCCCTCAGCCTACTGGGACAGTCACAACAACTGTTTTGACTGTTGCAACAGCAACTGAGACTTCTATAACATCTAAAAAAGATGTTTTGAAAGTTGCTATAGGGGTAGATCCTGATACTCTCGATCCTCATGGTCAGACTACGACGACTGTCAGCAATGTGTTGAGACATGTCTATGAGTCTCTTCTCTGGTTTGATGAGAAAGGAAATCTGATCCCTGTGCTTGCAGAGAGATGGGAGGTTTCTCCAGATGGGCTTGAGTACACATTTTATCTCAGAAAGAATGTGAGATTTCATGATGGCTCAGAGTTTAACGCCACAGTGGTCAAGGCCAACATAGACAGATGGTTTGATCCGGGAGTGAAGAATCCCTCAAGATCTCAGCTGGGGCCTGTGAAAGAGGCTGTTGTAGTAGATCCTTATACCATCAAGATATATCTGAAAGAGCCTTATGCACCATTTCTAAGAGCACTCCCCAGTCTGTTAATCACAAGTTTAAATGTGATCAATAAATTTGGTAATAAGACTATAACAGAGGTTGTGGGGACTGGACCATATAAATTTGTCTCATGGGAGAAGGGGAAAAAGATTGTTTTAGAGAGAAATGATGATTATTGGGGTCAGAAGCCTTTTATAAAAAGAATCGAGTGGCTTATAATTCCTGAGGCCTCAACAAGACTAGCAGCTTTACTGGCTGGAGATGTGGATTTCGCATATAATCTTCCTCCAACAGATCTTGAGAGAGTTAAGAATGATCCTAAATTCACTGTGTTGACGCCTGCTAGCAATAGAGTTATATTCATAGCTATACAGCCCAGAGGACCTCTGGCAGATCCGAGGGTTAGACAGGCTCTTAATTATGCTATTGATAAAGATGCTATAATAAACAGCGTCTTATATGGTCTGGCTATAAAGGCTGACTCGATAGTTCCTCCACACTTCTTCGGCTACGTGCCTATGAAGCCTTATGAATATGATCCTCAGAGAGCTAGAAGACTTCTTGAGGAGGCCGGGTTCCCATTTGACAAAAAACTTGTTCTTCTACATCCAACAGGAAGATATCTACAAGATAAACAAGTTGCAGAGGCTATACAAGCATATCTCTCGAAAATAGGTGTTCAAGTAGAACTTAAGACAATGGACTGGCCAAGTTTTGTAGCATCAATATTGAAACCTCTAGATCAGAAGGATTTCGATCTTCTACTACTAGGATGGGGATCCGCCGTGCCAGACGCACACTTCGTCTTATACTTCAACTTCCACTCATCACAGGCGACACCTAAAGGACTTGGAGAAGCACATTACAACAACTCTGAAGTAGACAGGCTCCTGGAACAAGCTGCCAAAGAAACTGATGAAAACAAGAGATTAGAGCTGTATAAGAAGGCTACAGAGATCATATGGAACGATGCTCCATGGATCTTCCTTTACGTACAGAAATGGTTCTTCGCATCTACAAAAGATCTTAAGGGATACACAATATATATAGACGGCGAACAGATATACTTTAACAAAGCATACTTCAGCTGAAAATAAAAACAAATATTTTTTAACTTATTTTTAACATAGATCTTTAGAAAATCAGCTGGGTAACCGCCTCATCATATTCTCAAGACCCCGAAAAACTCATCATCTACATGAAATATCTTTTTAAAGCTTTTATTTGTATGCTCTGGTTAATACCTTTTTATTATTATTTTGATGTAAAGAGGGACTTAGGCTATCATAGTTAATTCTTGACGATTAAGACCTCTTAAAATTTAAAAAATAAAAAAATATCTTTCAATATTTATTGAAGCTCTGATAGATTCCACTTTAATATTTCTTCAGTTGGAGGAGGTTCATAGCTATATTTTTTACTAAAGAACCAGCCAGCTTTTCTCTTTAGGTCTATAAGAAACTCTGCATACTTTAGCGCTGCTATTATAGGATCTACGACTGGGACTCCTAAGATCTTCTGCAACTCTTCAAAAAATCCGAATAAAACAGTGCATCCTAAGATAATTACTTCAGCGCCTTCTTCTATTGCTTCTTGAGATGCTCTAACGATCCTTTTTTTGGTCTCTTCAACGTCTTTATGAAAATCATATACTCCTAGCTCAACTGATTTAAATGACACAAGTTTATCTTTAAAACCATAGTTCCTAACGTTTCTTTCCATCAGAGGTATCCATTTCTTTCTTCCTACAATTACTGCAAACTTGTCTCCTAATGTAGAAGCTATGTGAAAAGACGACTCTGCAGGAGCTGTAACAATTATTTTCTCGCTAACTTCTCTAGCCTCATGTAGACCAGGATCATAAAAACATCCTATGATAGCTGCATCATATCCTTCCTTCTCGGCCTTCTTAATTGTCTTAAGAAGATCTGGCATTATAATAGCGTCATAACTGTAATACTCGAGATGCTGAGGACCTCTAGAGAAGGAGGTAACCTCAATTACAGTTTCATCATCTTTATATTTTTCTAGAAAATCTTTCATAGGTTTATCAAAAACATTTGTGCCTACAGGATTTATATAAAGGATCTTTTTCATAAACTTCCACCGGTATCACATTATTTCTGTTTTTATATAAAAAATAAAGGCTTATCAACCTTTTAAATGTCAAAATATATAAATTAAATGACTATGGTGAATTAGATGAGCAGAATCTTTACTCAGGCATTAACAAGACTTCAGTTAGTAATAATAATAGTGATCATAGTCATAGCAGTTGTAGGCGGAGCTATAGCGGCATTATATCGACCAACTGCTCCTACACTAACACCTAGTCCAACTCCGACCCCTGTTATCACGACACCTATGCCAACGACCCCGCCTACCACGTCTCCAGTAGTTGAAAGAATATTACGTGTATCATTTGCTAATGTGCCTTATCCTGATCCTGCAGTAGGCAGCGATGAAGCTAGTAGCAACTTCTTGGCAAATGTTTATGACACATTAGTTTATGTCACACCTAATTTGACTATTATTCCATGGGTCACTGAGAGATGGGATGTTTCATCAGATGGTCTTATATGGACATTTTATCTTAGAAAAGGAGTTAAATTCCATGTGACAGGTAGAGAAATGATTGCTGACGATGTATATTTCTCATTATTAAGATTGATCACTATAGGGGAGGGATACGCTTATCTGTTAGCTCCTTATGTAGATATGAATAAGACAAAAGTTATTGATCAATATACTATACAAATTGTTCTTAAGAAACCTTATGGAGCATTTCTATGGGCATTACTAAGATTATATATTGTAGATAGTGAATTAGTTAAACAACATATCAAAAGACCTGGTCCCTACGGCGAATGGGGTGATTTTGGAAGAGAATGGCTTATGTCAGGAGAGAAAGATGCTGGATCAGGACCATACATGATCAAAGAATATAGAAGAGGGGAGGCAATGATTCTACAGAAATATAAAGACTGGTGGAATGCGAAAGCATTTGCACCAAACGCTCCAGACACTGTGATCATGTATGGCTTCACAGATCCTAGCACTATAAGAACTTTAATGGCTAGAAGAGAATTAGAGATAACAGATCAGTGGCAGCCTTTAGAGAATTATGAATGGATGATAAACAACATTAAATATGTTGAGTTAGCAAAGCTTCATGGAGGCCAAGAATTTTATCTGATGTTAAACTCTCAGAAACCTCCATTAGATGATATACACGTGAGAAAAGCATTGGCTTATGCATTTGATTATGAGACGGCTATTAAACAGATTAATCCCTACGAGAAAAGAGCTATTACAGTAGCTCCATCAGCACTTCTGGGCTGGTGCGCGCCTCCTGAGAATATTACTTATGATCCTCAGAAAGCAATTGAGGAACTTAAAAAATCAAAATACTGGGGTCAGTTTGATAAGTATCCAATAGATTATTGGTGGGTTGCTGAAGTTCCATGGGAAGAGAGAGTAGCATTATTATTCAAATCAAATGTTGAAGGCCTCGGCGTAGGTCTTAAAGTTAATGTGATTAAAATGCCATGGCTTTCAGTAGTCGAAGCACTTTCTAAAGTGAACACTTCACCTCATATCGTATCTATATTTGTTCAAACAGACTATCCTGAGGTAGGATCTATGTTAATGAATAGATATCATAGCAAAACCTATGGTACATGGATGCAAAATGAGTGGTTATATAACTATCAACCTCAGCTAGATCGTATGATAGAAGATGCCGTGGCCACATTAAACACTCAAGAGAGATATGCAAAATACTGCCAGGTGATGAACTACATATTCAACCTGTATCCATCCATATATCTATATGAGCACACCACGCTAAAAGCATACCAAGCTTATTATGTCGACTGGCCTGCTGCAAAAGGAAATGCCCCATATTTGATCTTGGGATTAGATTTAGAGTATTGGAGAATCAATGTCTACCCAGAGAAGAGAGCTGAGCTATTGAAATAACCAAACTATTTTTTATTTTTTTTCTAATTTCTTGTTTGGAGATGGACAGCAATGAAAAAGATAAAAAATGTATTTTCACAAATATATAGAAGCTATTTATTTAGAAGAACAATAATTTCATTTTTATCTCTCTTAGGACTTTCATTAATTATATTCGCTCTTGCGAGAGTCATTCCTGGAGATCCTGCGAGAATGGCTTTAGGACCTAGAGCTCCTGAGGATGTTGTAGAGAGATATAGAGAAATGCTTCATCTAAAAGATCCTTTGATCGCTCAATATTATTATTGGTTAAGTGATCTATTTCATGGAAGGCTCGGCATTTCGTTGGTAACTTTTAGAGATGTTTCAGCCGATATATTAGAGTTTCTCCCTGCAACGCTTGAGCTAATGTTATTTACAGCTATCATACAGATCATTGGGACTATTATTCTAGGAACAATAAGTGGTTGTAGACCTGGCTCTTTAGTTGACGGAGCTTTGAGAATATTTGCATATGTAGGTATAACGATCCCCGCCTTTGTATGGGCTATACTTTTTCAGCTGATTTTTTCATATTATTTAGGTTGGCTACCTGCGGTTGGAAGAATCTCAGAAGATCTGAGAGTTCCTCGGGTTACCGGTTTTATGTTGATCGATACTATTTTGACAGGAAATGTGAGAGCTTTTATTGACGCTTTGCAACATTTGATTCTTCCGTCTCTCTCGTTAGCATTAGGTGCAATGGCTCAAGAAGCAAGGATCCTAAGATCTAGTCTTGTTGAAAATATTGGGAAAGATTATGTAGTGACATTTGCCTCACATGGCATTCCTTATAGAACTGTATGTTTCAAATACGCTTTGAAACCTTCGTTGCTAGGGCTAGTACCTGTCATGGGACTTGACATAGCCTCTATAATCGCTAACGCATTTATGGTTGAAATGATCTTTAACTGGCCTGGTATCTCTAGATATGGAATTACTGCTATGCTAAGAAAAGATCTTAATGCAATAGTAGGAGTAGTATTGGTCGTAGGGTTGATATACGTAATAGTCAATATACTTGTTGATATACTTATATTCATTTTAGATCCTAGGATAAGAAGAAGGTGATATAGTTGAAAGCTGAGGATTTTAAGATGTCAGAAGAGATCATACGAAAAGAAAGAGAGATGAGAAAAGAGAGTATAAAAAGAGCGTGGTATAGATTTTCAAGAAGTAAATTATCTATGACAGGGTTAATCATACTTCTGGCAATAATAATTTCTGCATTATTTGCAGAATATATTGCGCCTTATCCTTCACACGCGGGACTATATATAAATTTCAGAGATGCGTATCAGCCTCCTTCATTAAAACATTTGATGGGCACAGATATGTATGGAAGAGATGTTTTCTCACGTGTCATATTCGGATATAGATACGCGTTGATGATGGTCGGCATGGTGCTGAGCATTGTTGTTCCGGTAGGAACAGTACTTGGATTATTAGCAGGCTACTATAGAGGAAGATGGATCGAGCATTTAATAATGAGACTGGCTGACATATTTGTATCTGTTCCTCCTTTAGTATTGGCATTATCTATATGTTCAATATTAGAACCTAATGTATTTAATGCTATGCTTGCGGTGACTTTAATGTGGTGGCCTTGGTATACTCGTATGGTTTATTCTCTTGCATCATCGTTGAGAAACGAGCCGTATGTATGGGCAGCAAAAGCATTAGGTGTTAGAGACATCAATATAATGTTCAGAGAGCTGCTTCCAAACATGTTAGGACCTATACTTACAAAAGCCACATTAGATGCCAGCTGGGTGGTTCTCATAGGAGCTGCAATAAGCTTTCTAGGACTAGGCGCACAGCCTCCCACTCCTGATCTAGGAACAATGATCTCAGAGTATAGCGCTTATCTGCCTCAGTATTGGTGGATGAGCTTAGGACCAGCATCTGCCTTAGCTCTTTTGATATTAGCATTCAACTTTCTAGGAGACGGAATAAGAGATGTGTTCGCGGGAGAATAAGATGAGTGAGATAGAGACTTTATTAGAAGTAAAAGATCTTTATGTCAATTATAAAAGTTACTGGTATATCTATAAAGTGTTAAACGGCGTTTCACTAAAAATTTCAAAAGGAGAGAAGATCGGTATATTAGGTGAGTCAGGCGCCGGAAAAACTACTCTGTTAAAATCTATATTAGGGATCCTTCCACCACAAGGTAGGATCGTGAAGGGCGACATTTTGTATAAAGGAAGAAGTTTGATACATGACAAGAAATATCTTAACGAGGTCAGAAGAAGTTCTATCGGAATGATATTTCAAGATCCTCTGGCTTCTCTGAACCCTGTTTTTACAGTAAAAGAGCATCTATTAGATGTGTTAAAAGTTGTCTATAAAGATTATAATTATAAAGAGTCAGATCTTATCTCTATTGCAACAGAATTGTTGAAGGAAGTCATGTTGCCTGATGTAGAAAGAGTATTAAACTCGTATCCTTTCCAATTAAGCGGAGGGATGAGACAGAGAGTTGTAATTGCCATGGCGCTAGCCTCGGCCAAAGAGTTATTACTGGCAGATGAGCCTACAACTAATCTTGATGTGACCATACAAGATCAAATACTTAGACTTATAGAGAGACTTGTTAATGAGAAAAATCTAAGCCTTATACTTGTGTCTCACGCTTTAGGTCTATTATTTAGAATGGTGAATACATTATATGTTATGTATGGCGGAGAGATCATAGAATATGGAGATGCTAGAAAGATACTTAAAGAGCCTCTACATCCATATACGAAAATGTTGCTGATAAGTGCTCCGAGACTTACATCATCAAAAATAGGTGAGGGAATAAAAGGGAATCCTCCTGATTATAGAAATCCTCCGTCAGGATGTAGATTTCATCCTAGATGCCCCTTCGCCATGGATATATGTAAGAAAGAAAAGCCTAAGTTAATTAGAATAGGTTCGGATCATTACGTGGCATGTCATTTATATTCTACTTCAGATCTTGAGAAAACGGGGCCGGGCATATGAGCATTTTAAAAGTAGAAGATTTGAAGAAATATTTTATAGTACCACAGGGTGTTGTAAGAGCTGTTGATGGTATAGATTTCAGTTTGGAAGAAGGCGAGACTCTTGCATTAGTAGGCGAATCAGGATCTGGAAAAACAACTACAGCTCATGTAGTAATGGGTTTTTATACAGCAACTAGCGGCTCTGTCAAATACAGAGACATAGAGATAGGCTATACTCCTATTGAGAAGAGACCGTTGGAACTACGTAAAGAGATACAGATAGTATTTCAGGATCCTGCCACATCCTTAAACCCAAAGAAAAACGTCAAAGATATTATAGATACGACAATAAAGATCCATAGAAAAGGTTTGTCGAGCGTCGAAAGATTAAAATTTATGTTGTCTTTACTAGAACACATAGGATTGTCAGAGGATCTTCTGTTTAAAAAACCTCACGAGCTAGGCGGAGGAGAGAAACAGTTGGTAGCATTAGCAAGGGCTCTAGCTCCAGGTCCCAGACTACTGATCCTTGACGAGCCAACCTCTGCATTAGACATCTCAGCGCAAGCAAGAGTATTAAATGCTTTAAAAAAGATCCAGGAGGAGAGAAAAATATCTTATCTACTCATAACGCATGATCTTGGAGTTGTTAGAAACTTAGCAACTTATGTAGCCATAATGTATCTAGGCAAAATATATGAATATGCACATGTCGACGAATTCTTCAATAGACCTCTTCATCCTTATACCCAAATGCTACTATCATCTATACCTACATTAACAGAGGAGGAAGAGAAACTTCTTCCTCAAAGAATATTATCTAGAGGCGAAATACCTAGTCCAATGAATCCTCCGTCAGGATGTAGATTTCATCCTAGATGCCCCTTCGCCATGGATATATGTAAGAAAAAAGAGCCTCCAACCATGATAATAAAATCAGAGCATGGCTCTCATACGGTCAAATGCTGGTTATATGTAAACGCTCACGAGAGAAATCTTAATAAAGCTTAAATATGTTTTGAAGAAAATGTCTGGAGGAAAAAATTCTTAGATTTTAGGAGGTTATATTCCGATGATAAGAATCGGTATAGATATAGGAGGCGCTTTCACAGATCTTGTAGCATATGATGAGGAGACTGGAGAGATAATATGGGTAAAAGTGGAGACTACACCAAAAGATCTGTCAGAAGGCGTTATAAACTCTATTATTAAAAGTAAAATAGACCTCTCGAAAGTTTCATCTATAGTTCATGGCCAGACCTTGGTCATCAATACCATAGTGACAAGAGAAGGCGCAAAAACAGGTTTAATAACTACTAGGGGTCATCGAGACATATTGATTCTTCAGAGAGCTAACAGAAGAGATATATATAACTTCAGATATGATAAACCTGAGCCTTTTGTCCCACGATATCTGACACAGGAAGTTAGAGAAAGAATCTGGGGAGACGGTACAGTATTACAGCCGTTGGTTGAGGAAGATCTTTTGACAGCGCTAGAGAAACTACTTAAAGAAGATGTTAAATCTATCTGTATATCTTTCATTAACTCATATGTGAACCCGGTTCATGAATTAAAAGCGAAGGAGATTGTTTCAAGTTATTTAAAAGAGAAAAGGTTTGAAGAAGTGCTTCTCTCGGTGTCTCATGAAATAACTAGAGAGTGGGGTGAGTACGAGAGAACAAACACATGTGTTTTAAATGCTTATGTCCTTCCTAAATGGATTAAATATATTGCTAAATTAGATGACGTATTCAGGAGCAAAGGATTCAAAGGAAACTTTTATATAATGTTATCAAATGGAGGTCTTTCGCTAACAAGATATGTTGTTAACTACCCAATCTTAACTGTTGAGTCAGGACCTATCGCAGGCGTAATTGGAGGCATAGCTATTGCTGAAATTATCGGTGAAAGAAATATCATAGTCTTAGATGGTGGAAGCACTACAACAAAAGCTTCATTAATAGAAAATCTTTTACCTCGTGTAACAAGTGAATATTACGTTAGCAGAGATAGATACAATCCAGGCTATCCAATCAAAGTGCCTGTCATAGAAATTGCAGAGATAGGTAATGGAGGCACGAGCATAGCGTGGATTGATGAATTAGGCAGATTAAGAGTAGGGCCTAAAGCCGCGGGAGCTGAGCCAGGCCCTGCATGTTATGGGAAGGGCGGTGATAAACCTACAGTCACAGATGCTTATGTTGTAAACAGACTTATAAACCCGGAGTATCTCTTAGGTGGAGAGCTTAAGATATATAGAGATCTTGCTATAAAAGTCATCAAACCTATAGCAGATCATTTCAACGTCTCAGTAGAAGAGGCTGCAGAAGGTATCATCAAAATAGCTAATGATAATGCTGCAAATGTTATAAGAATAATATCGGTACAAAAAGGTTTTGACCCAAGAGACTTTACATTAATAGCACACGGTGGTTCTGGCCCTATGTTTGCACCTTTCATAGCAGAAGATCTTGAGATAAGAAAGATAGTAGTTCCTTTTGTGCCTCCAGGCGTCTTCTCGGCTTGGGGTATGTTGTTAACTGATGTAAGACATGATTACATACTTACACGAATTGTGGAGGTAAATAATAATAATATTGAACTTATAAATAAAAGCTTCGAAGAAGCTGATAAAAAAATTCTTGAAATGTTTGAGATAGAAGGCTTCAAAATTAGTGATATCTATCTACTTCATTATGCTGATATGAGATACAAGGGTCAGGAACACACCGTGAAGGTGCCTATAGAAGTAAAAGAGCTAAAAGACAAAGATATAAACAAGATCATAGAGAGATTCCATGAGTATCATGAGAGACATTACGCTTTTAGATTACCTTCTAGTCCTGTTCAAATAGTTAATTTCCATAGTGTAGGTGTAGCAAAAGTGAAGAGACCTCCTGTTAAAGAAACTATTGTGAAAGGCGGCTTAGACGAGGCGGTAAAGGAGTCAAGAAAGATCTTTATCAACGGAGATTATTTAGACGTATTTGTATATGACAAAATTAAGATCCCGACAGAGGTAACTATAGAGGGTCCTGCCGTAATAGAAGATCCTACGTCAACTATTCTTGTTCTTAAAGGTCAGAAGGCTTTCAAAGATAAATATGGAAACATTATAATTATAAGAAGGTGATGACATGCCGATAGATCCTTTCACATTAGAGATCATTAAAAACGCTTTGATAACAGCTAACGAAGAAATGTTTCAAGCTTGGGCGAGGACTGCTAAGAGCCCGGTTATATATGAAGTATTAGACTTTGCGGTGGGAATTGCTAATAGCGATGGAGATCTGGTTGCGGAGGCACCGGGAGTACCAGGATTCTCTGGAGTTTTAGATTTCGCTGTCAAAGAAGTTATAGAGAAATGGGGTAAAGATCTTAAGCCTGGAGATGTCATTGTTAATAATGTGCCATATAAATCAGGGACTCATCTGAACGATGTAACGTTAGTTGCACCGGTCTTTTATAAAGACGTATTAGTAGGTTTCACAGCCACTAAAGGGCATTGGAGTGAGGTTGGCGGTATGGCTTTTGGTAGCTGGAATCCCCATTCCACAGAGATTTATCAGGAGGGCGTTCAGCTACCTAACGTCAAGCTTTATGTAGAAGGCAAGCCTAATAAAGATGTAATTGATATTATACTAACTAACTCAAGACTGCCAGACTATACATTAGGAGACATGGAATCTCAGGTTGCGTCAATGAGAGTTGCTGCCAGAAGGATCATATCTCTAATAGAGAAATACAGTTTAGATGCTGTTTTAACGGCCATGAAAAGGATTATAGAAGAAGGCGAAAAATATGCTCTGCTAAAGCTACAAGAGCTTCCTAAAGGCGTTTTCGAAGCAGAAGATTATATTGATGCAGCAATTGCTGCGACAGAAAAGCCTGTCTATGTTAAAGTAAAAGTATCTATATCAGATGATAGCTTTGTCGTCGATTTTACAGGAAGCTCTAGACAAGTGCCCAGCCCAATCAATTCACCTTATCCGGCAACAGTGGCTGGGGTTAAAGAAACTTTCATGGCGATCACAGATCCTCACGCATATCCTAACTCAGGATTATTTAAAGTATTAAAAGTGATAGCTCCAGAAGGAACCATATTCCATCCTATAAAACCTGCACCCACATCAACATTTTGGGAGGCTATGGCATTCGCAACAGAGCTAGTATGGAAGGCTCTGGCTCCTCACGTTAAAAACAAGTTGAGCGCGGGACACTTCTTGTCTATTATAGCAACAATAGTAGGAGGCATTGATGATAGAACCGGCGAACCATTTGCTATTGTAGAACCACAACCGGGAGGATGGGGCGCTAAATATGATAAAGATGGTACAAGCGGTCTAGTAGCATGTGGTGATGGAGAAACATATATAGCTTCTACAGAGGTCTACGAAAAGAACTTTCCAATATTAGTAGAAAGATACATGTTGAATACCGAAGATGGAGTTGGACATGGAAAATATAGAGGAGGATTTGGTGTAATAAGAGAATATAGGATCATGAATAGCCAAGCACTAGTGACACTACAAGTTGGCAGACACGATTATCCTCCATGGGGAGTTGACGGAGGACTACCAGGTCCAGGAAACAGAGTTATAATATATGAGCCTGATGGTAAAATAAGAGAGATCAGAAGATTAACAGCTGAGGTGCTAAAGAGAGGTAGTCTTATCAGCATAAGAACAAGCGGTGGCGGCGGATGGGGAGAAACTCTAGAGAGAGATCCAAGACTGGTATTAGAAGATTATAAAAATGAGTTAATATCACTTGATATAGCTCGAAATATATATGGAGTCGTTATAGATCCTAATAAAATGGAGATCGATTGGAAAGCTACAGAAGAGCTTAGAGAAAAATTAAAGAAGTCAAGAAGAGCTTGAGATATAGTTTTTACTTAATCTTAGCTACAATTATTTTCTAAGTCTTTTATCTAATTCTGCAAGCTCAGGATGAACAAATTTGCCTTCTCTAGCTACTAAAACATCATCATAATATACCTCAGGCTCTAATATGCTCATATCTGTATGTGCCTTTGCCAGCCCGATCCTGCCTTTGAATTTAAGACTTTGTGATCCGAAGCCGAACTCAACTCCTGCATATACTCTCTCATCTTCTAACGGTATTCCTCGTAAAAGAGCTTTTGGATGAAATCCCCATGAGGCATGAGCTATATAATACATTCTCTCGTCTTCTAATGATTCAAGCCATTTAGACAAGATCTTTGCCTCATAACCTCCTTCAATTCTTCTAATCTTTCCCTCTCTAATCTCTATTTTAACAGGATTTCTTATTAAGCCGATCTCTTTAGGAGGCCATATAAATCCGTCTATCACAAGAACTCCTTCTATACTATCTTCAATAGGTGCCCAAGAGATCTGTCCTCCCAAAGGTTTGTATATGCCCTTCTCTCTTAAAATACCGTCATTATGATACACAGGTCTCGAAGGATCGTTCTCAAAAAATAGATTAGTGCCTTTCTCACTAACTATTTTAACTTTTCTGGCTCTCTGAGTAAGCTCTGCAAGCTTGTTGCCCAGCTCACACATAAGCATATAATCTACTCTACCAATAAGCCTGATCATCATATCACTATCCATACCAGTAAGCTCAAGAATGCGAGCGCCTGACCCCATGGCATCATAATAAGCTTTTGTATGAAGAATATACATAAGCGGAAGACTTATGATAACATCGCTCTCTCGCATTGCAGAAGCAACATTTTTAGGAGGCTCTATATCAACATCTTCACGAGTCTCATACAATACGATGACAGGCTCTGCATCTAGAGCATAAGCTGCTGAAGCAACAGCTCTCATGACATTTATATCAGAGGAGGTATCTCCCAACACAAGAACCTTCTCACCAGGTTTGACTAATGCAAGATCTTTAACAGTTTTATATGCAGCCTTATAAAGCTCCATAAACAGGTCTGCCATAAAGCCACCGTGTTAAATGTTATCTATAAAAAATTATAAAGAGACTTCAAAATAATGATTTAAATCCCTAAATAGAAAATTAATAAACCGTTAGACAAAGAAAAATATAAAAAGGGTCTGGCTCTATGAAAAAATCTTCAATAGGTTTTGTGACCATAGGACAGTCTCCTAGAACAGATGTTGTTCCTGAAATAATGAAGATTCTTGGAGAACATGAGATTTCATATGTTGAGGCCGGAGCTTTAGATGATCTATCGAGAGAAGATATTGAGAGAGATCTTAGGCCGGAGCCTGGGGATATAATCTATGTGACTAGATTAAGAGACGGTGGAGAGGTAAAGATCTCTAAAAAGAAGCTTCTTCCACTATTAGAAAAGAAGATCCGTGAGCTAGAGAAGAAGAGTGATATCATAGCAATATTATGCTCAGGAGAGTTTCCAGATTTCGAAAGCATTAAACCAGTTATATATCCTGACAAAATTTTGAAAGGAATAGCATCAAGCATAGGATATAAAGGTAGGACAGCCGTTCTAATACCAGCTAAAGAACAAATTGATTATGCCCGTGAGAAGTGGAGTACATATTTCAAAGATCTTATTGTAATACCTGTCTCTCCATATACATCATCATTAAAAGATTTTGAAGAGATCAGAGAGAGAATCAGAAGAGAGAATATAGGATTTGTCATCATGGATTGCATAGGATACACAGATGCTCAAAGAAACATTATCAGAGAAACCGGTGAGAATATTAAAGTTATATCAACAAGAAGAGCTTTAGCAAAAGTCTTGTCAGAACTCGTATAGCTTTAGGATGAGATCGTGAGCAACATCCTAGAGATCAAGAGATTGACAGTTGAATATAAAGTTCCAGAAGGAATTATAAAGGCTCTTGATAAAATAGACTTATATGTTAAAAAAGGTGAGATTTTAGCTATAGTAGGCGAGTCTGGTAGCGGAAAAACTACACTTGCACATAGTATTGCCAGGCTTCTTCCTAAAAACGCTCGTATTGTTGAAGGCTCAATAATATTTCACACACGAAAAGGTCCTGTAGATCTTACAAAAATTTCTGAAGAGGAAATGAGAAAGATTCGTGGCTCAATGATAGGAATGGTCTTTCAAGATCCTATGACATATTTGAATCCCGTTATGAAAATCTCTGACCAGATCATTGAGGGACTAATATCTCATAGAAAAATCTCTAGAAAAGATGCCGAGGCAAAAACACTAGATCTATTAAAAAAATTAAGAATTCCTAATCCTGAATATGTTGCAAAAAGCTATCCTCATCAATTGAGTGGAGGCATGAAACAAAGAGTGATCATTGCAATGGCGATGATCAATCAACCAGACCTTTTAATAGCTGATGAACCAACATCAGCTCTCGATGTGACTGTGCAGGCGGAGATCTTAGAATTATTCAAAGAACTAAGAAAAGAATATGGTGTGACAATAATAATAATAACACATGATCTAGGGGTTGCCGTTAGAATTGCTGATAGAATCGTGATAATGTATGCTGGAAAAATAATGGAGATAGGAGATGTTGGAGAAGTATTTAAACAGCCTCTACACCCATATACACAAGGTCTACTAGGATCTATATTAAGTATAAGCGAAAATGTAAGAAAAGGATTCATATTGAAAGGCGCTCCACCAGATATATTTAATCCTACAAGGGGATGTAAATTTCATCCACGATGTCCTTTTGTGATGAGAGATATATGTATCAATGAAGATCCACCTCTCTTTCATGTGGGGAATGAGAGATATGTTGCATGCTGGTTATATAGAGGAGTGAGCTCTTGGCCGATGAGCTATTAAAAGTAGAACATCTTAAAAAATATTTTCCGATCAGAAAAAGCTTCTTTAGAAGAAGCTTGCTGTATATAAAGGCTGTTGATGATGTCTCATTTATTATGAGACGCGGCGAGATATTAGGTGTTGTTGGTGAAAGCGGATCTGGCAAAACAACTCTGGCTAGACTAATCCTTAGATTAATTAAACCGACTTCTGGAACAGTATATTTTAATAATATAGACATTTTTAAACTTAGCGAGAAAGAGATGAGAAAATTAAGACCTAAGATGCAGATGATCTTTCAGGATGTGACAGCATCTCTTAATCCAAGAAAGAATGTGAGAGATATACTCGCGCAGGTTTATAAAACATACACGTCTCTTAGTAAGAAAGAGATCGATCAAAATATAGAGAAGTTATTAATCAGCGTGGGACTCACGCCTCCTCATATATTTATGAATAGATACCCACATGAGCTAAGTGGTGGACAGAGACAGAGAGTTAATATTGCTCGTGCAATAGCTTTAGAGCCTGAGCTTATAATTGCTGATGAGCCTACATCTGCTTTAGACGCGTCTCTGAAGAGACAGATCGTTGATCTTTTCAAGCATATATATGAAGAGAGAAAAGGCAAGCTTTCTTATATCATTATTTCACATGATATATCTTTAATATATAGTTTAACACAGAAAACTCTTGTTATGTATCTAGGGAGAATGGTTGAATATGGAGATACAAAGAAAATTATTCACGACCCGAAACATCCTTATACGATGATGCTTATATCAGCTGTGCCTATACCCGATCCTGATATAGAGAGAAATAGAAAAATTTTTATAGGTGGAGAGCCTATAACCTTAGAATCGGCGTTTACTGGCTGTCCATTCTATAATAGATGTCCTTTTGCAACAGAGAAATGTAAAAAAGAAACGCCTCCATTAGTAAGATTAGATGATGGGAGATATGTCGCATGCTGGCTATACTCTTAATATCTCTCAAAAACTGTTTTTATAATTTAGCTCTAAGTATATTAGATAGGTGACGCAATGCCTGGGCTGGCCACATTTATAATTAGAAGAATCATTCTATATATAGCTTTATTCTTTACAGTAATAGTCGTTACATTTCTTCTAGTTCATATGGCTCCTGGAGATCCTACATATATACTTGCAGGTCAGGTTAATGATCCAGAGTTTATAAAAGCTGTTAGACATAGATTTGGTTTAGACAAGCCTCTTTATATACAACTGTTGATCTATATAGAAAACGTTTTGAAAGGAGATCTAGGCTATTCATATTTTAGAGCTGAGCCTGTCTCTACTTTAATATTAAGCAGAATTCCAGCAACATTTCTTCTCATATTAACCGCAATGTTCATAGCATCTTTAATAGGAATTACTCTAGGAACTATTGCGGCATATAAAAGAGGCTTGGCTGATGCTGTTATATCTTTGCTATCCTTGATAGGAATTTCTATACCATATTTCTGGTTAGGACAGCTTATGTTAATAACATTTTCACTTAATCTGAATCTTTTTCCAACTGGAGGCATGATCTCTCTAACAACAAGTTATCAAGGGATATACTACTATCTCGACGTACTTTATCATCTTGTTCTTCCAGCCACAACATTGGCCATATTCAACATGGCATATATCACACGAGTAACTAGAGGAAACGTTTTAGATGCTCTTTCACAGGACTTCATTATAACTGCAAAGGCCAAAGGTCTTCCAGAGAGAAGAATAATCTTCAGACATGCTTTGAGAAACGCCATTATTCCCGTCATAACCTTCATAGGATTTAACACAGGAACATTGTTAGTAGGAGCTATAGTGACAGAAACAATATTTGCATGGCCTGGAATGGGGTCACTATTATACAGCTCTTTACAGCTCAGAGATTATCCTGTTATGCTAGGAATATTTATTTACGGAGCATTGATTGTTATACTAATTAATTTAATAGTAGATATCTTGTACGGCATTTTAGATCCGAGGATAAGAAGAGGATAGGTGATAACATGATTTTATTGTTTCATAATTTAAAAAAGATTTTCTCTAATCTCAATGCAAGACTTCTCATAGGCATATTATTAACAGGTGTATTAACTATTCTAGGCATATTAGCCCCTCTCATAACATGGTATCCTCCGCTTGTCGCAATGCTAGGACCGCCTTACCAGCCTCCGTCTTTTCAACATCCCTTCGGAACTGATGATCTTGGAGGAGATATATATACAAATACGATCTATGGAATCAGAACATCATTGATCGTAGGAGCTCTCTCAGCATTGATCGCATTAATTATAGGCATATTAATAGGAAGTGTCGCAGGCTATTACGGCGGATTTCTAGAAGATCTTCTAATGAGAATCACTGATATGGCGTTTATTATTCCTCAATTTTTGCTAGCACTTATAATAGTCACGATTCTTGGCCCAAACATATATAACATAATTTTGGCAATAGGAGTAACAAGCTGGCCAGGTATTGCTAGAATGACTCGTGCCACGACATTATCAGTAAAACAACAGACATTCATAGAAGCTGCAAAGGTTCTTGGATTAAGTGATATAAAGATCATATTCTCTGAGCTACTGCCTAATTCGCTGCCTCCAGTAATTCCTTACATAACTCTACAGATCAGTAGTAATATCCTTGTAGAGGCAGGGCTAGGATTCTTAGGTGTCAGCGATCCTAATGTGCCAAGTTTAGGAATGTTATTAAATAATGCTCAACAACATATATTGATGAATGTTTGGTGGATGTCAGTCTTTCCAGGAGTGATCCTCTCACTCATGATCCTAGGCTTTAATCTATTAGGTGACGGCTTAATAGAGTATATGAACCCGAGATTACGAAGAAAAATGTATTAACAAAATCATGTTTTCTACAACAAGAGATCTTATTATTAATAAAACTATTGATGAGAATTATATAATACAGAGATCTAGACGAGAAACATGTTTTGTAAAATTTATAAGTATGTAAAATTTAAGTGTACGAGGAGGTACATACAAATGTTTAGAGATAAAGATTTAATTATCATAACAATATCCATGATCATCTTTATGATCCTGATGAATAGCTTATATGGATTAACTGTGAATAGCCAGGCTGTTAAGCCTTCCTATGGAGGTGTACTGGTGGTTGGAATACCTTCAGAGCCTCCTAATTTGGTATTAACAGGTGCTCCTACATGGACTTATTATCAGGTTGTTACTCCTATGTGTAACTCTCTAATAGATTTTGATCCTAACACGCTCGAGTGGGTGCCTGATCTTGCTGAATCTTGGAAGATAGATGTTTCTCCAGACGGTAAAATGAATGTCACATTCTATTTAGTTAAAAATGCTACATGGCACGATGGCGTACCTTTCACTTCTCAGGATGTCAAATTTAGCTATGAGGTGATAGGGCCTAAGTTCAATAGTTTCATAGCATCTATGTGGAGATATTTGGAAGGGATAGATACTCCTGATAATTATACTGTTGTATTCAGGTTTAACACTACGTGGGGTCTCATACTTTATCCAGGGTATTTCGGAGGTTCAGGCACATGTATAAGTCCTAAACATCTGTATGAAGGTACTGACATAATGACTAATCCTTATAATGTTCGCCCAGTAGGAACAGGACCTTTTAAGTTTAAAGAATGGGTTAAAGGTCAGTATATAGCTCTTGAGAGGAATCCTAATTACTGGAAGAAAGGTCTCCCATATCTCGATGGGATCATATTTAAGATAATACCTAGCTCAAGTGCTATGGCAATGGCTCTTCAAAAAGGCGAGATCGATTTCGTATGGAATTACGGCTTGAGCATGTCAGACGCTGTGACTCTAGAAAGAATGATTAAAGATGGAAAACTGCCTTTCTTAAAAGTATGGTTCTTCCCAAGTCCTGGAGGCTCTATCGATTTCTTAGGTTTTAATTTACATCCAGAGGGTCCTGCACCTCTTAAAGATGTTAGAGTTAGAAAGGCTATTGCGATGGCTATTAACAGAACTGCTATTGCCGAGCTTGTATACTATGGTAAAGTGGAGCCTTTAAGTAAGATAGTCCCTAATGTTCCTGCCACCAAAATGTTTATGCCTACAGCTAAACAGCCTGATTATAATCCTGATGAAGCAAATAAACTATTAGATGAAGCCGGGTACAAGAGAGGGCCTGATGGAATAAGATTTAGACTGAGATTAACCATAGACTCAACATCATATCCCTGGTATGTTCAGGAGGCACAGCTGATCAGAGATTTTCTAAGGCAGGTAGGCATAGATGTACAGATAATAACATTAGACACTGCTGCGTGGCACCAAACTGTTTTTAGAAACTGGGATTTTGATATGAGCATCTTTCCATTCGTCGAAGGACCTGGACCAGCTTATATTATTCAATATTTCACTAAAAGAGGAATCGTCAGAGCCTCATGGTCTAATGCCATGGGATATGATAATCCCAAAGCTGATGAATATCTATTTGCAGCAGAAAAAACTGTGAACAAGACAGAACAGATAGAGCTAGTGAGAAAAGCGCTCGACATAATAACAGAGGATCAGCCTGGTGTGTGGATAGTCTCAAGAACATTTGTTGCCGCATTAAACACCAAATTCTCAGACGCATTACAACCAGGAGTATGGGAGAACGGATGGGGCACAGCATATATGAGACCCGAGAAAGTTTTCATATTAACAACAATGACTACTACAACACCTAGTCCGACACCGAGTCCTACATCTCCTACACCAAGTATTACGCCAGTGACAACCTATACAACTCCCACGACAACGGCTCCAGTGACATCTCCTACATCTCCTATAACAACCCCTACGACTACTCCGGTGACGCCAGGAATCTCTACAGGGACTATTATAGCTATAGTTGTGGTGGCTATAATTGTGATAGCAGGCTTAGGAATTTATCTAGCTAGAAGAAGAAAATAGTTTTTATTCAATTATAATCTTTTATTTTAAGGTGCTTTTTGTTGGAAAAATTTGAGTTTCTTTCTAATATTATTAAAACAAGGAGAACTATAAGATATTTCTCTGATCAAGAGATATCTAAGGATCTTTTGATCAAGATTATGGATGTTACGCGCTGGATCCCTACAGGAAGCAATTTGCAGGATCTTAGATTTATAATAGTTTATAATAAAAAGATCCTTAAATTAATTAAAATGTTCTCTCCAGGATGGATCGGAGATGGCAATCCTGCTGCCATCGTAATTTGCTCAGATCTTAAATGGGCATTAGAGAGAGGAGGCTTATATGCAGCAAAAGAGATGTATCTAATTCATGTTGGAATAGCTTTTCAGACAATCGCATTACTAGCGCATTCTTTAGGGCTTGGAACCAATCCTATAGTATCGTTCTCTAAAGAAGCTGTAAAGACAATATTAAAACTGCCTGAGAATCTCGAGCCGGTCATGATTGTATTGATAGGATATCCAAAAGTTGTTCCAGAGCCCACGCCTAGATTACCTCTTGATAAAATAATATCATGGGTTGAATAATATGAGTGAAAAAATGAATGTCAGAAATATTGAGATAATACTCGAGTTTTTAGCATTTCTTTCATCAAGCGCGCAAGGACTTTTTGGAGAACCCCATGAGTATGGACCGTTGAGATGTGTAGATGCTATCAGAAGATTTATAGATCTAATATTTAAATTAGATGTTCCTCTCGACGAGAAATTTATACAAGAATTAAAAGAGCTTAGATCATGGATTGATAGAGATATGCATCTATTGATGTACGATCGCGAGAAATTCAGAGAGTTTGTTAATAATCTTATTAAAACACTTGCTGAAATAGCTTTGAGATATCTTACATAACATAAATCGTATATATTTAGTTATTCTATTGTAAGACTCTCCAAACTTCACTAATTAGCTCTGGATCTTTTACGCCAGAGCCGAGAGGTATATTCTCTTTAGGCACAGCTATTATTATGATCTCATCTCCTATGTTTATCTCTGCCGATGTGAGAGGTAGCGATGTCTTTATATCAATAGTTGTAATAAGATCTGGGAAAGACGCTATTTTAAAGCCTTCTTCTGTTTCTAAACTCATATATTCATTCCAGAATCTTATTATATATTTCTTGTTATCTGACGATCTTATAGTTATTCTACCTATATCATATCCTCCTCTAGTCTCTAAAATTTTGTCTAAAACAACTCCTTTATCAATGATTTTTCCTCCGCCTAAATATTCGATGATCTTTCTGCTCATCTCTTCAGCATCTTCTTTATATTTGATCATGATCTCTCCTATACTAATAGCCTTTAAAACAGCTCCTACAGCAGCGTTAGCAACTACATAATCTCTCTCAACAGGATTTCTAGCCACAGCAACCATTCCGCCTGCTCTCACTGAAGCCTCTCTAATAATTTTATCTGTATTCTCTAAGCTTCCTCTCACTACAAGCTCTATATATCTGCCTCGTCTAATATCACCGCCTGCACATGCTTGTATTGAAATATAATCTTCTCTCTTGTGAAGCCCCATAGAACCCATTACACCGGTTGGGTGAGCTCTGCCATCTGCCGGAGCGTCTACAATAGGCAGTTCCAGAAGTACTGCAGGGATCCAGCCATTCGTAATAGAGGCTCCGCCATTTTCAGATGATATAATCCCTCTGATATCTACATCAACAGCTTCTAACAGTAGTTCAAAAGATCTTATCATATGCCGAGGAGTCACATATCTCTCTTTTGCTGCAGGAGCGCCTACTATAGATGCTGTAGCAATATAACTATCTTTAGAGAGCTCGTCAACGCTTACTATAAGCAGCTCTCCTAATGAAAGTGTTAGCTCAGCAGTCTTAAGACCTTCTCTAAGATCTCCTCCGCCTCCTCCTCCTAAAAAAGATCCTCCGTAAACGGCTGCTTTAGCTATTTTCTCATCAACTCTGATCCTCATATATCTCAGCCCTCTTTTTTAATAAGCTGTATGTTAATACTCCAGCTGCCATAACAGGATCTATAACTATTTTTGATGTAATCTTTCTAACATGTTTTATGAAACCTATTGTTGAGTATCCGGTACATCCTAAAACTACTACATCAACATTTTTCTCTAAAAGTCTTTTTAAAGCTTTAATAGCCTCCTCTAATCCTTTATCACTCATCAAGTCGAGAGTTGTTCTAACATTTTTAGGATACTCTTCAGCTATTAAATGCGATCCTAATAATTCTCTTATGATCTCAGGCGTCTCTTCGTTAAGATTTAATACGCCAATTCTCTCGCCATAGCCTAATGCTAAAGATGCTGCAACAGATCCTGCTCCGATCACAGGGATCTTAAGCTTTGCTCTAGCCTCTCTAACACCAGGATCTGCTGCACAGCTTATTATTACGGCATCCATGCCTTCTTTCTCAAACTCCTCCGCGATTCTAAGGATCTTAGGTATAGCTTTTTTCTCTGTCTCTTTATCATATATGCCCTCAGGCTGATCTTCAATAGATCTGCTTATAACTTTTATCTCTGGAAATAATCTCTCAA
>Ga0080005_134597_pt1 | contig 25836 bp, 20 predicted proteins | sample JossMetagenome_2_FD_69208 | JGI IMG/M metagenome (GOLD analysis project Ga0080005, IMG submission 69208) | Hot spring sediment microbial communities from Joseph's Coat, Yellowstone National Park, USA - JC3_ASED (SPADES assembly) (version 2) | ecosystem: Environmental > Aquatic > Thermal springs >...
TAGCGACGCTCATAGCCCTATCCTTGAAGCTACCAGTTGGGTTCCTTGTTTCATCCTTCAGGTAAAGGTTCTTCAATCCGAGCCTCTCACCCAGCCTACCCGCCTTCAGCAGAGGTGTCCCACCCTCTCCAAGGCTAACAATGTATTCCTCGCTTGGCACAGGCAGGAACTCCTTGTATCTCCACATGTAGAACGGCCTCTTCGACAGTTCCTCTCTGGAAACGCTTCTCGAGATGGCATCGTAGTCGTAGTAGATGTCTAGGCGGCCGAGATCGTGGTTGCGGCATGTAACAGGCTTCTCATCCAGCCTATAGACCCTACCACACTTGCTACATTTCAAGTAGGTGACGAACAACTCTACACACCTCGGCTTGATTTAATCTAGTGGCGAGTAAAATAAGCTTAGGCGGATTAGCTACTACACCCGTAATTAGACCTGTTGAGTTCGCGGAGTTTTCACGGTGATGTAATCGAGGAGCCGGGAAACCCTCAGAAAGTCCTTATTTTCCTGGCAAGGTACTCCACGTGATCCAGCATCCTTTCAACATGCCTTAGGACTAAGACGTTGATCACATCGTTCTTAGTAACCCTGTCTTTTTCAGCTAGCTCTTTAAGGGTTGTTAGATATCTCTCATCACTCATCTTCTCCAGCTCGAGCAGCTTGTCGGCGTCAATTGATTCCAATCTACCGTTCAAAACCTTTCTCGTGAAATCCGATAACTCGTTGAGCATCTCCGAGATCATATTCTCGATATCGCTTCCCACTTCAACCCTCCCGAAGACTTTCATCACCCTACCTACCTCCCAGCAATACCTTGCTATCCTGTAGTAGTCATATGCCATGTCGAGGATTAATGTGTAATACCATAAGGCATTGCCCACAGGCCTATACCTGGCGATCTCCTCGAAGACTTGCGTGTAAAGCTCCTCTCTCAGAATACTTTGCCTCACAGTAATATCATACAGAGTTTGAAACTCTGCATCAGAGATCCAGCCCCGCTTAACGGCTTGTAGGATAGTGGATAAAGCCGCTAGAGCCTCGTTTGAAATGACGTCCATGAGTCTCAAGGCGGGCTTACCCTCATCATACATGCCGCTCACCAGCCCCCACTTAGGAGGCTTTGTGTGATAGGGTTCCTCGTCTTCAACGCCACCTCCCTTACAGGGCCCTCCTCTACAATCCTCCCCTCGAACATCACCGCAATATAATCCCCTATCCTGAGAGCCTGGTTGGGGTTGTGGGTCACCATGATTATAGTCACCTCGTTCTTCAGCTCTCTCAAAGCCTCCTCGATCTTCTTTGAGTTGACGACGTCTATATTGGCGGTTGGTTCGTCCAGCAAGAGCACCTCAGGTCTCATAGCGAGAGCCCTCGCAATACACAACCTCTGCTTCTGCCCGCCGCTAAGTATATTGGGTCGCTTGTCTAGCCTGTCTTTCACCTCATCCCACAGCATCGCCTTCTCGAGAGCCCACTTCACGATACTTCTAACATCGCTGTCCCCCCTGGCAATGCCGTTTACTCTGGCTGGTAAGGCAACGTTGTCGAATATACTCAAGTGTGGGAAGGGGTTCGGTATCTGGAAAACCATCCCAACCCTCCTTCTAAGTTCAACAGGGTTTAGAGTGAAGATGCTTTCACCGTCGAGCTTTAAGTCACCGCTCCACTCCACCTTACCATATAATTCCGTGAGGCGGTTTATGGTTTTGAGGAAAGTCGTCTTGCCTGAACCACTTGGCCCCACAATCACAGAGATACTGTTCTTTGGGGCGCAGAAGTCCACTCCTTTCAATATCTCTGCATCGTTTATCCTTAGCCTAAACCCGGAAGCCTCGATGTGGCATCTCATAGCTCAACACCCCTCACAAGCTTTGAAGCAGTGAATAAAAACAAATAGACTAGGTAGAGAGTGAGAACAGCACCCCACGCGAAGTCGAATTGGACTTGGAAGGGCGAGCTCGCGAGCATGAATATTAGAGTTGTAATAGTTGAAGAGGGTTGGAATAGGCTTGTATGATACGATGTGAGGGCGTTGCCTATTGTGAATAATACTGGTGCTGTCTCACCCATCACTCTAGCTAGTGTGAGAGTAAGGGCTGAGGCTAGGCCGGACTTGCTTATCCCGAGCACAACTCTAGTCAATAAACCCAGCCTGCCCAACCCTATTGAATAACCAGCCTCCTTATAAGTTAGCGGTATGCTCGAGAACACGTTCTCGAAGTAAGTGAGCTCCATTGGTAGGGCAACAATTAGAAGCGAGATCGAGCCAGCCAGCAGGCTTTGTGTCCTCATCGGTATGACAAGTAGTGTGTAGACTATTAGGGAAATCGTGATCGTGGGTAAACCGTACAAGCTTTGAAAAGCCGCCCTAACAAGTCCCACAAACCTCGAGCCCCTATGCTCTACTAGGAAGAACCCTAGTATTATGGAGACAGGAGTTGAGATTAAGATAGCTAACCCCGATGTTAAGAGCGAGCCCACGAGGCTTGGGCCAACTCCGCCTAGGGGCATCGATTCAGTAGGTAGCGGCGGTGTCCCTGTCAATAGGTTGAATCCGTTGAGCAAGGCGATTCTCAGACCATTCACTAGAATACTCACATGTATCAGCAAGATAACAGCTAGTGATATTATTGAAAGTATAGCGAGAGTTAATCTTATCGCGAGGACCTTGATGAACCTCAGGCTAACCACCCGCGATCACCTCGAGCTTCTTGTTCAAGTAGAGTCCAGCGAAGTTCAACGCTAACGATATTGTGTAGAGGATTAGAGCTGAAGTGAACAAAACGCTGTCGAGGAGGGGGTATATTGTTGAGTACCCATAGTTGTTTACTATAAGTGATGGTATAGTTATCATTGGCGTGAAGATACAAGACGACATGACAAACTGGTTACCGGCTAGAAGCGATACAATAGTGGTCTCGGTGAGAACCCTGCTTGTCGAGAATAAGATCGCCGATACAATAGCTGGCTTTATCATAGAGATCTTCATGTATGCAACCTCCTCCTTGTACAAGCCTATGCTATAGAGTGCCTCAACCAATGAGCGAGGGATCATTTTGTAGGCCTCTCTTATTAAGGCTGTGGTAAAAGGTACTGTAGAGATGGCTAGGATCAAAGCGGCTGTCCCAATATTTTGACCTGCCAGCGGTTTGCAGGAGAATAATGGTATGAAGTTGAGAAAGCGGTTTAACGGCTCTTCAACCCAGTTTTTAAGCCAGTTGGATAGGAATGCTAACCCTATGTATGCGATAATTATTGTAGGCAACCCTGCCGTCAAGTCAACGATCACGTCAAGGATCCTCGAGAGAGATCCCCGGGCGTATTCAACAATGGCAATCACCAGGGGTATGGAGAAAATTAAGACGATAGGTATGGCCAGCGTAGAAACCAGTAGAGAGCCCACTAGCGGTATCAGTAAGCCGTACTCACCGTTCTCCGGGCTCCACTTGTTTGAGAAAAGTGAGATGTTGACAGCGAAAATAGAGGTGCTGGATTTAGATATTAGAACGTATAGTGTGAGGAGAAGGATGGTTAAAACGAAAAAAATGTTTAATCCGACTAGGACATTATACAGCGTTGACGAATTTCTCCCTGGCACGAGGTCAGGCACCACCGAAGCTGGATAGTAGTTTACTGGTCAACTCCTTTGGCAGAGGATAGTAACCTTCAAGCATGTTTTCCTGCCCTTTTGTTAAAATGAAGTTAACCCATTTCCGTACAGCATTTTGGTGAGCTGTATCACTGTATTTCCCCCAGAAGAATTGGAATGTAAACGTCGTCAACGGGTAGGAGTCGTTTCCAGGGGCTAAAATTAACTTGAGAGCAGCCTCGCTCCAATCGTCGAAGGGTGATGAAGGCAGATAGCTTACAGCGTTCTCCACCGCTCTGTATATGGTCTTATTAGTGGGTGTGACGAACCCTTTCTCCGCGTTTTCAACCGATGCGTATTGTAAGCTAGATGATAAAGCAAATTGTAGTTCAACGTACCCAATAGAGTACGGGTTATTCTTGACTGTCGAGGTTAGACCATCACTACCTTTACCACCGATCGAGTTAGGTGATGTAGTGACGAAATCTGGCATTGACAAGCCGACGTAATTCTGTGGCCACTCACTTGGACAGGACTTCCAGAGATAAGCGGTAAAAATGTTTGTCGTACCACTTTTATCGCTCCTGTAGACTGTGATTATGTTTTTGTCGGGAAGCTTGTCTGCGACTGCCGGGTTTAAAGCTCTGATTGTCGGGTCATTCCATTTCGTGACTTCCCCTTTATATATCTTAGCCAGTAGGCAACCGGTGAAATTCAGGTGGACATCTCTAGGAAGCTCCGGTAGGTTATACACGACCGCCACAGCGGCTACAGCTATTGGTATCTGTGCTACCTTTCCGCTGTAGTTCAAGTATTGGCTGTGGGTAAGCGGAGGATCGCTTCCAGCAAAGTCTACAACCCCCGAGAAGAACATGCTTTGCCCGGCTCCACTACCCACTCCTTGATAATTGACCACGATCCCTGTCTCTCTCTTAAACAAATCCGACCAGTATACTACTAACGGCGCTTGAAGTGTTGAGCCAGCGCCATTCAACATTGTGGTAGTGCCCGGCGTCGAGAGAGTGGTAGTTGTGGTAGTAGGTGATGTAGTGGTGGTAGTGCCCGGCGTCGAAGGAGTGGTAGTTGTGGTAGTAGGTGATGTAGTGGTAGACTTCGGTGATTGTGGTGCGAAATAGTTTGATATCCCTAAGTACACGAAGAAGGATACTAGTAGTACTATTGCTATTATAACAACAATACTTTTGCTCATATTGACACCTCAATACATGTGAACGAAAGTACGGAGATTTATTTGTTACTTTCATAAGCTTTAAAGACTCATGTAAACTTTAAAGAGTTTTAGTCCGCGGTATTCCAATGGTAAACGCTTATTTGAGAATTATCATTAAAGCAAATATAATGGCATCCAATATTATAAGCCCGAGTATGGTGATTGAGATAAACTTTTTTACGCTCATGGGTTTAGGATGTATCTATGGCATTTAATATATTTTATCATACAATACTTTAAAGCCTGTTTAAAGTTTATAAGACTCCCTTTACATAGCTTTATCGGGGCTGATGTATAAGAGAAAAATTCAGGTTATGAGCGGCTCAACGTACATGGTTTCTCTCCCAAAGGAGTGGGCTAGGTTACATAATCTGAAGCAACAAGATGAGGTTGTCATGGAGGTTCTCCCGGATCTGAGTTTGAAGATAACCCCGATTCAATCGAGGAAGAGTTACGAGAAATCCTACGTATTCTACCTTACTGGTGTGAGAAAGTACGATATTATCCAGCTGGTCTCAGCCTACTTGGCTGGTTATGATGAGGTTAAAGTGAACTGCGGGAGGTGCCCTGTTGAGTACGGTAGAGGGATTGTAAGGGAGCTGGTTAGCAAGACCATCGGTTTGGAGATCATAGAGACAAGCCAGTTCGAGTACGTGGTTAAAAACGTGGCAGGGGACTTCAGCATAAGCGTCGATGAGATCGTTCTCAGGGTTTTCCGAATACTTAAAATGATGCTTCAAGACCTGGCAGACGCTCTAGCGAGGGATGGCGGTAGAGAGAAGTTGCTTGAGCTTGCTGAGAGAGATAGCCTGGTCGACAAGCTCACAATGTATGGTCTCAGAGTGTTCAACAAGGTTTTCACGGGCGAGATACTGCCCAAGGACATAGGCTTCAAATCTTTCGCCGAGGTAAACATATATTACAACGTGTTGAGGAACCTAGAGAGGGCTGTGGATCACGTATCCTACCTCGCGAAAGACCTGGGCGAGGTAGACTCTCTGATGAACGACGAGGTTAAGGAGATTACCTTAAACCATATAAGATCGCTGAGCGAGTTCTGCGAGAAAGTGATGACGTTGTACTCGTCTAAGAGCGGGAAGGATTTCACCGGCATACTCAGTGAGGATTACGAGAACGTTAAGAAGACGGAGGAGTTATTCAGGAACCTGGTGGCCTCTAACCCGAACTTCTTTTTCATATATGATAACCTGTACAGGGTTAGAGGATACCTGCTCGATATAATAGAATTGATCAGCGACGTCAAGTTCCTCATACAACGTCTACAAGCTGCTGAAAGCTAGTTTAACCACATGCCTAAGATATGTGTAGACGACTCTTAAACCCATCTTGGACTTACCGCTAGCTCTAGCCATGAAGAAATAGGGTTGATCGCATACTCTAGCACTCCTATACCTGGCAAGCAGATCGAGCAGTATCTTGTACCCCCTAGGCTCTGCTATCTTAAGCTCTTCGGCTAGCCTCCTCCTGAAAGCGAAGAAACCTGACATGGGGTCACTTGTTTTCCTCGACGCTGGTAGTAGAACCCACGCGATGAGGGCTGCAGCCCTAGACATTAACCTTCTATACCAGGGGAAGCCGAAGACACCTCCCCCCCTTGCATACCTTGAAGCCACCACTATGTCGCAGGAGTTCATCCTACCCAGCATTATGGGTATCACCTCCGGCGGGTGCTGGAGGTCGGCGTCCATAACGACAACCACATCACCTGTAGCATGCTTCAACCCATCGACCACAGCCGAGGCCAAACCCAGTTTCCCAGGCCTTTTAACAACCCTCACAGGGTAAACCCTGCTGAGAGACTCGGCGAGCTCGCCCGTCCCATCAGGCGAGTTGTCGTCTACGACAATAATCTCGTAATCAAACCCTTTCATCGCTCTACTAATTCTCTCGAATAAGGCCTGTAGGTTATCCCTCTCATTGTAGGTTGGCACAATAACCGAGACTCTCATGGAGGCAACCTTCGGGCGGCGGCACCACTGAAATTATATACTGCCAGAGGCAACATATAATTACCTTAGCTTAGTCGCGGTGCAGAGCCTTGAACTCTAGTGTAAGCGAGTACCTTGGATGGCTCAGGAGCATTGAGAAAAAATGGCAGAGGGTCTGGCGCGAGCAAAAGGTTTTTGAGGCTAACCCCGACCCAGGGAAACCAAAGTTCTTTATAACAGTCCCATACCCATACACAAATGCCCCGCTTCACATAGGCCACGGGAGAACATACACGATAGGGGATATAATTGCCAGGTATAAACGTCTAAAAGGCTTCAACGTGCTGTACCCGATGGCATTCCACATAACGGGCACGCCGATAATCGCGATTTCAGAGATGATCGCTAGAGGAGACCCTAAGACACTCTCGAGATACGAGTCCTATATAAGAATGTACGTGAGCGATGAGGGGAAGGTTAAGGAGATACTTGAGTCCTTCAAAGACCCCTACAAGCTAGCGGAGTTCTTCGCCGAGAACGTTCACGTGGACTTCGAGGCTTTGGGGTATAGCATTGATTGGAGGAGGAGGTTCCACACAGGAGAGCCGTTATACAATAGATTTGTCACATGGCAGTACCTTAAACTAGCTGAGAAAGGCTTGCTCTCGAGGGGTAGCCACTATGTAACCTACTGTCTGTTGCACAAGCAACCCGAGGGGGAGGACGATATAGAGGATGCTGACGTGAACCCCGTTGAAATAATCGAGTACACTGGGGTGAAGTTCAGGCTAGCTGGAGGCGAGGATGTGCTCATAGCTGCGACTCTAAGGCCTGAGACCGTCTACGGGGCAACTAATCTGTGGGTTAACCCTGAGGCAAGGTATGTTAGGTTCAAAATGAACGGGGAGACACTGATAACATCCTACAAGGCCTTCATCAAACTCCAACACCAGCACCCTGAGACAAGGCTGGAGTTAATCGAGGAGTTCCCGGGTAGCATGTTGCTCGGCAAACGAGCTAGAAGCCCTCTTGGAGTGGAAGTACCTATTCTCCCAGCCTGGTTTGTAGACCCCGACCTAGGTACAGGAGTCGTGTACTCCGAGCCCAGTGACGCCCCATACGATTATGTGGGTCTGATGGATCTTAAGAGAGATAAAGGGCTGTTAGCGAAATACGATTTGGACCCGAGCATAGTCGACTCGATCAACCCTATTAAGATAATCGAGGTGCCGGGGGTTTCGGGGCATTACGCTCAGGCTATAGTTGAATCCATGGGTGTGAGAGATCAGTTCGACCCTAAGCTCGAGGACGCCACGAGCTTGGTCTACAAGGAGGAGTTCTACAAAGGTTACATGATAGTGGAAGACCCCCTTCTCAAAGGCAAGCCTGTTAGAGAAGCCCGTGAAATAATCAAGAGAAAACTGCTTGAGGCTGGGGACGCTATAAGTTTCCTAGAGCTGAACAGGAAGGCTAGGTGCAGAGCGGGCGGAGAGATAATTGTAGCGAAGATAGTGGACCAGTGGTTCCTCGACTACACTAGCCCACAGCTCAAAAACATGTTGGCGGATTATATCGACAAGAAGCTTATTGTAAGGCCGGAGAAGTATAAGAAGGCTTTCATAGACTCGATAAACTGGCTTGAGAAAAGGCCTTGCGCGAGGAAGAGGGGGATAGGCACAAGGTTGCCCTTCGACGAGGAGTGGATCATTGAGAGTCTAAGCGACTCAACCATATACATGGCTTTCTATACTATAGTCCACAAGCTTAGGGAGAAAGAGGTTTCGCCAGAGAGCTTGAAGCCCTCTTTCTTCGATTACGTGTTCCTGGGAGTCGGCGAGAGAGACAAGGTTGTAGCTGAGACCGGCTTGACCCCGAGCTTCCTCGAGGAGCTCAAGAGGGAGTTCGAGTACTGGTACCCTGTTGATCTAAGGCACACCTCTACACCGCATATACCAAACCACTTATCCTTCTACTTAATCCACCATGCCGTGGTGTTCCCCGAGAAATATTGGCCGAGAGCCATATCACTTAACGAGCCCGTTATCAGGGAGGGCGCTAAGATGAGCAAGAGTAAGGGCAACGTCATCAACTTGAGGGATATCGCCGAGAAGTACTCGGCGGATTTATTCAGGCTTTACATAGCCTGGGCGGCTAACCTCGATACAGTCCTCGACTGGAGGGATAGAGATGTCTCGTCTACAGCCGAGCTGATGCAGAAGTTCACCAGGATCATATTGGATGTTATCGAGGGCAGGTGCGTTAGCGTTGGGGAGGATGTGGTGTCTAGATGGTTTAGGAGCAAGTTCTACAAGTCGGTGAAAGCGGGCGAGGATGCCATGGAGAATCTCCAGGTGAGGGAGTACGTACAAAGCGTGTTCTTCAACATAATGAACCTCGTAGACAGGTACCGGGATATAAGAGGTTCCACTCCATGTGATATAAGGAGCGTTGTCTCAGACTGGTTGAGGGTGTTAAACCCGGTTATACCTCATTTAACAGAGGAGCTTTGGAGTATGATGGGCGGGAAAACACTTCTCTCCACAGATCACTGGCCTGTTGACGTGGAGAAGTATTTCGATGAGACAGCCGAGATCTTGGTCGACGAGGTGGAGGGCGTAGTCGAAGACATGAAGAGTATTGTGGAGGCGGTGAAGAAGAATCCTCGGGAAATATACGTTGTAGTGGCATCGGAGTGGAAGAGAAGAGTCGTCGAGCTGGCTGAAAGAGGCTTCGAGCTCAGGGATGTTATCAGGGAGCTTTCTAAGGAGATAGGATCCGGTAAAGAGAAGCTGATCTCGGAGGTTTACAGGGCTTGGAGAGCGGGTGGTATAAGAAGGGAGGTAGCAGGGCTTCCAGCCAACCTTGAGGTAAAGGCTTTAAAAGACCTTTCAGAGTATCTGAGGAGGAAGACAGGCGCCCGCATAGAGGTTCTAGCGGAAGAAGAAGCTGAATCTAGGAAGATACCAAAGGCCGAGAAATCTCTTCCAGGGAAACCAGGAATATATATTGTTTTCGAGGTGCAGGATTAATTATAGGGGTATAGGAACAACTTGTATGCTGCCTCACCTTTTGTCTAGTCAACACTATTTACTGCTACTGCCTTTGAGATGGAGTGGTGCTAATTTTTATTCTCAGGCCTGCATATCTCACACTGAGTAGGGGGGTTATACATGGAGTATCAATCCCTGCTTCTAAGAAACGCGAGAATTTTCACGGGCAGGGATTTTGTGGAAGGGAATATTTTGATCGAGGGCGGTAAGATCATTGAAATAAGTAAGAGAGAGCACCCTGCCGACAAGGTGATCGATGCTGAAGGTCAACCCGTTGTGCCAGGTGGAATAGACATACACGCCCATGTATATGACCCAGATTACACTCAAAACGAAGACTGGAAGAGCGGTAGCTTGGCGGGAGCCTACGGTGGGATCACCACACTCATAGACATGCCTCTTAGGGTGTACGTGGACAACCTCGACGTTTTAAGAAAGAAGATAGAGGAGGCTGAGAAGAACTCCTATGTGAATTACGGTGTAACAGGAGGGTTCGTGAACGGTAGAAACAAGGACGCCGTAACATTGCTTGCAAGAGAGGGGGTTAAAACCTTCAAGGTCTTCACGGCAAGGCCATTCAGAGCCGAGGATCATGATATCCCGGATATATTCGAGCAGATCTCGAATGTCAACGGTGTAGCCATCGTGCACGCCGAGGATGACGCTTTAATAGAGCTGGGGGAGAGGAAGTACAGGTCGTTCGACAACCCCCTCTACTACCACCTCCACCGTACTGATAACGCGGAGGCACTCGCCATTCTCAAAGTCGGCTTCTACGCTTACGAGACGAACACTCAACTCCACATAGCACACTTGAGTAGTGCGAAGGGGCTAGAGGCTGTTGCATTTGTGAGGAGATACTACGGGAGGGTGACAGTTGAGACGTGCCCCCACTACCTTTACTTCACCCGCGACGACACGTTGAGGCTTGGGAACTACATTAAGGTAGCCCCCACTCTTAAGACGCAGGTTGACAGGGAGTCCCTGTGGAGGGGGCTTGACACGGGTGCTATCGATGTATACGCAAGCGACAATGCACCAGCCCCTAGATCCGAGAAAGAGAAGGATGCTTGGAGTGCCTGGGGTGGAATACCGAACTTGGAGATAATGATGCCATTCCTGTATACCTTCGGTGTGGAGGGAAGAAGGATAACGTTTGAGACATTCGTCAACGTGACTTCTAGGAACCCCTCCCGCGTACTCGGGTTGTACCCTGTCAAGGGTGAACTAGCCGTCGGCTCAGACGGGGACATCGTTGTGTTGGAGACGAGGAAGCCCCGTAGAATAAGCGCTTCAACACACCACCACAAGGTTGACTGGACGCCGTGGGAGGGTCTTGAGTTGAAGGGGCACCCTTTGCACCTGCTAGTGAACGGGAGCGTCCTGATCGAGAAGGGGGAGCTTGTGGGCGAGCCGGGTCGCGGGGTTTACGTGGGTAACATCATTAAACGGCATAGGAAAAGCTGAAATCGACTTCTCTCATCAAACCCTCTCTTTTAAACCTGATTGAGCATTATTTATTGGATGGGGTTTCTGTTAGATCTGCTTTCCCTATTGATACAATACTATGTTCAGCTGATCGCTATAATGAACCCGTTTTCAGCCTTACCTACGTTCGTATCGCTAACCGAGAGGCTTGGACCCGGGGAGAAGGATATTATTGTTAAAAAGGCTTCATGGGCTATGCTGGCGATAATGCTGTCTTTCACTTTCCTCGGCAACGTTATCCTGGAGGCGTTCAGTATTTCGATAGCCAGCTTGAGGATAGGAGGCGGGATTATATTGATGGTTCTAGCCGTGGACATGCTCGGCGAGATGCCTAGAACCAAGAGGGTTGAGGCCAGGGATATGGCTGTAGTACCCATAGCAACTCCTCTCATAGTCGGCCCCGGTACCTTGACGACGATACTCCTTCTAACGAGCACCGAGAGAACACTGTTGAACACAGCCGTATTGATAATAGCAGAAGTCGCGGCTGTTTTAACAACAATGCTCACCCTCAGATTCTCCGGGGGTCTTGTAAGACTGCTGAGGGTCAGCACTGTGAGAGCTCTAGGTAGGTTTATGTCTATTATTATCGCTAGCGTTGCAGTAGACATGATCGCTAAGGGCATATACGCCTATATTGTAAGATTCTACATGTAAATATGGTAGATGTAAGAAGTTTCAAAAAGAGAACTGTGAAACCAAACTATTTTACATCTCCTTACATACGTTAGCTTTATATATCTCCCTCATTGAGAGATATTATATCAAGACGGTGGAACAATATGAGTCCTAAATTACTGACAACGATCTTTATAATATTGATAATCATAGTAGGTGCTGTAGCATTCTACGCTGGAATGAGTACGGCTCCGACAAAAACCGTGATTACGACGACAACTGTTGGAGGCGGTGGCGCCGTAACGGTGACAACAACCTATACGGCTCCTGGCGGCGGCCAGGCCTGGACTCCGCCTCAGACTATTAAAGCTGCTTGGGTGTATGTTGGGCCTATAGGAGACTTCGGCTGGACGTACGCCCACGATGTTGGTAGGAGGGTTGTCCAGGAGCTGTACAAAGACTGGTTGCAGACCACTTACGTTGAGAGCGTTACAGCCGATCAGTTGCCCTCGGTTATAGATAACCTCGTGTCGCAGGGCTACAACGTGATATTTACCACGAGCTTCGACTTCATGGAGAACACTATTAAGTCAGCTCAGAAGTACCCGAACGTCATATTCTTCCACTGCTCTGGCTATATGAGGGCGCCCAACGTGGGCACATATTTCGCTGACTTATACCAGGCCTACTACCTCGACGGCTTACTAGCCGGTGCTCTAACCAAGACTGGTCAGATAGGGTATGTTGCCGCAGTGGAAATCCCTGAGGTTGTTAGGCACATAAACGCTTTTGCCATAGGAGCGCAGGAGGTTGCCCAGCAACTAGGAAAGAACATCACCGTTCATGTTATTGCGATAGGAGGCTGGGTTGCACCGGACAAGGCTAGGCAGGCTGTGCAAACACTATTCCAGACCTACAATGTTGACACATTCGCCTTCACTGAGGACACGCCTACGGTGATCCAGACGGTCGAACAGCTCTACACGAGTACTGGTAAGCAACTATACGTGTTCAGCCACTACTCGCCAGGATACACATATGGCACAGACGTTGTTGTGTCAGGCCAGATAGTCCACTGGGAGGTCATATACGCGGATATTCTAGCTAAGATTAAGGCTGGTATCTACACTCCGTACAACCTGCAGAACGTGGACTACTGGTATCTAATGAACACGGGCGCCGTGGATGCGGGTGCCTACATCTACCCGAACGGTACAATAATGTACATCAACCCCAAGTTCATTGACCAGTTGAAGAGCATCACCGTGACCGATAAAGTTACCGGGATGAAGATGAGCGTCTACGACTTATTCATGCTAAGGATGGAGGAGTTCAGGGAGGCCCCGTTGCTGGAGAACATACAGGAGCAAGCGAACACCCACGTCTACGAGACTGTGGTAGGCCTCAAGATACCGCCAGCTAAGCCGGGTGTATCGGAGCCGGCTACAAACTGGACATGGAATATAGCCCCAGTCTTCGACCCGTTCACTGGTCCGCTGACCTTCTGGAACATATCAAACCCGAGCCAGTTAATAACAGTGCCAGCAGGCGTTAGACTAGGCCACGACGACTTATGGTCAATGCAGTACTATTTATACCCCGTCGTACATAGAGTTGGAGCAATCTAGGTAGTAACATAGCAATTGAGGGAGGTGCGAGGAATGGAGAAGTCTAGTCAAGCTATTTTTTCATCTAACCCCTCTCCTAAAACCCCTATTATAAGAGTGGAGAACATAGTCAAGAGGTTCCCAGGAGCTGTCGCGCTCGAGAATGTAAGCGTAGAATTCTACGAGGGGACCATTCACGCGATCCTAGGCGAGAATGGTTCGGGGAAGTCGACTCTAGTCAAAATAATGTCCGGCATCTACACGCCCGACCAGGGTGCTATCTTCTACAAGGGCAAGAAAGTGACTATAGAGAACCCAATAAAAGCTCTGAGCCTAGGAATCTCCATGGTCTCCCAGAGCCCCGTTCTAATAGATAGATTAACTGTTGCGGAGAACTTAATGCTAGGATTAAAGCAACTTGGAATATTCGCCTCCCCTAAGAGTGTGCTGAAATTGTTCGAGGAGATAATGGAGAAAATAGGTATTAGGGTAGATCCCGAAGAGAATGTCTGGAAGCTAACCTACACACAGAAACAACTTGTCGAAATCGCCAGAGCTCTTATGTTGGGGTCTAAGGTCATAATATTAGACGAAGCTTTAACATATCTACCACTAGAAGAACGCCGTAAGTTCTACCGCTATTTGATCGAATTCAAATCGAAGGGTGGTCTCACGATACTGATAACACACAAGATACCTGAGGCATTCGAGGTTTCGGACAAGATCACTGTTCTCAGAAGAGGTAAGCACGTTGGAACAGTAAGAACTTCGGAGACGAATGTTGACACTATAAGGGAAATGATGTTCGCTGAGAGAGCAAAAGAAATAACGCTAGAAAGACTGATGGATGGCGTGCCCGGTGAAACAGTTCTCGAGATCAGAGACCTCTGGGTGAAAAACGACTTCGGAACCTACGCCCTTAGAGGGATCTCGCTAGAGGTGAAAAGAGGCGAGGTTCTCGGACTCGCCGGTATTGTCGGGAACGGGCAGGTTGAGCTAGCCCAGGCGTTGATGGGCTTGAGGAACGTTGAAAGAGGCTCCATCATAATGTACGCTAACGGCAGAAGTTACGTGAAACCTGCGACCAAAACACTGAGAGAAATAGGCGTGGGCTACATACCTGACCAACCCCTATCGCACGGGGTCTCAATAGACTACGGTCTAAGGGAGAACATCGCTGTTATGCCGGGTTATACAGGCCCGGTCATCAACTGGGGGAGGTTGACAAAGCTGGCGAGGGAGTTCATAGAGGGCCTTATGATCGTTACCCCTAGTGCTAAAACCCCGTTGAAATATTTGAGTGGAGGTAACTTGATGAAGAGCCTTGTTGCGAGGGAGCTTGACCTAGCGAAAAACGCTTTAGTAGCCTATAATCCCACAAGGGGCTTGGACGAGGTTACGAGCATTAAGGTTAGGAGGATTATCAAGGAGAAGGTTGTGAACAATAAAATCGGAGTGCTCCTAATCAGCGAGGACCTCGACGAGATCTTCCAGGTTAGCGATAGGATAGCTGTTATAAACGAGGGCAAGATTGTAGGTTTATTTGACTACAAGTCTGCTAGGAGGGAGGAAGTGGAGAAGCTAATGGTGATGTAGTAGTGGTAAGCATAGTTGTCGTGAGAAGGGTCAAGCCAGTGCCCTACTTTATTGTCCCGATACTAGCCCTGTTGATCGGCATCGGCGTAAGCATTGTGATCCTATTCTTTCTAACAGGCTACATGGTTCAACCAATGGATGTGCTGATCTCTATATGGACAGGTCTCACACAGCCGAACGTGATCGCCAATATATTCCTAATATTGACCATAGTAGGGTTCTCACTCTCAATGAGCTTTAAGGGCGGGATATACAATATAGGCGGGGAAGGCCAGTTCTGGATGGCGACTTGGATGATCGTATGGCTGGTGTTCACGACGCCTATAATAGTATCCCAAGCACCGCTGGTATCGAAGCTTGTTGCCCTGGCAACAGGGTTTGCAGCAGGGTTCGCCTGGGGGCTGCTCGCTGGGATTCTAAGGGGCTACGTGGGGGTAGACGAGGTTCCGTTAACGCTGATGATGAACTACGTTGCGTATTACCTAATAGACTGGCTTGTCATGCTTCCCGGTAGACCGTGGAGAGACATCTATGGGTACGCTAAGACCCGGTCGCTACCGCAAACCCTTCAATACTCGATTATCCCCGGCACTACAGTATCGGTAGAGATGATTTTAGTAACAATTGTGATTGGAGTCTTAATATGGTTTATGCTAGACTTCACCAGGCTAGGGCTAACTATAAAGATACACGGCAGCAATGTTAACCTGTTGAGGAGTGCTGGCTACAGTGTCCCGTTGACGGCTGCTCTAGCTCTAGCTTTGTCAGGCGGCTTCATCGGGGTCGCAGGCATCGTATACCTGTGTGGTGTAACACCGAGTATAAGAATACCTGTGGAGACAACTACCTCAGGGTTCGGCTACCTGGGGATACTTGTAACATGGCTCTCAATGCTGGAGTTGTTCGCCGTACCTATAGCAGCATACGTGGTCAGTAGCCTATACAACGCGGGGTTCACTCTCATGGCGATAAAGGGCACTCAGCAAGCAGGTGTAACAGCGGGAGTCACAAACGTCTTCATGGGAAGCGTACTCTTAACGTACGCTCTGCTAATAACAATATCGGAGTACGAGATTAGAATAGTGTGGTGAAAGACATGGATGTGGCTTTAACCGGTTTCCTTGACATACTGATCTCGTCTGGAGGGCTCTTCGTAGCATTCTACCTCATGGCTCTAGGCCACTCCATAGTTGAGAAGAGCGGCATTTTAAACCTCGCGATAGACGGCATGTTCGCCCTCTCGGCTACCCTCGCGTTCTTTGCTGATGTGTACTACGGCAACGATTTATTGAAGTCATTCCTCCTACCAGCTGTGGTAATAGCTCTCTTCGGGCTGTTCATGGCGTTCGTGGTGACGAAATTTCCTGTTAGCCATGGTGCTGTAGGGTTGTCGCTGATGTTCCTGATGTACGGTCTTTCAAGCGTGATAGGCTATGGGCCAAGGATTGTTCAAGCCACGATGCCGAACTTCTCCCCCGGGATCTCATTGTCTCTCGAGGAGAGAATAGCAGGTTACCTGACAATGGTAGCCCTCTCGATATTCGCGTACTGGTTTATCGAGAAAACGAAGATCGGGGTATCAATTAAAGCCTCCGGCGAGGATCCAGCGGCTGCTGAAGCGTTGGGAGTGAACGTCCTCGCGTCGAGGCTTGTAGCAGCTGCGATCGGGTTCTCGATGATAGGCCTCGGTGGAGCAGCATACATGAACTTCTATGTGAGGTTGTGGGATGAGAGAGCTGTGATATTGAGCGGGTATGGGTGGCTGGCGTTCTCGATTGCTTTAAGCGGCGGAAGACACCCGTTAGTGGTGTTGCTGACATCGTTCATATTCTCAATACTAGTCCACTCGAGCCTCCAGCTAGTAGCATGGTACGGTATATCGAGGGAGCTCTCGTACTCTCTGCCGTTCATTGTGGCTATAATATCCATGACAATCTACATGGCGACACCGTTGAGAAGGCTGTTGGCGTCGCCTAAAGGCCTGGGCAGAATATACTTCAGGGAGGAGAGGACCGTCTAATTCCAAGCCGTTTTTCTCTTCTCTCCTCTTTAACTCTTTAAACCTCATTTATCACACATTTAGAGCTAGGTGTTTCATGGTTGAGTAGGATAGCTTTAATATCACTGATCCTAGCTGTTTTAGGAGTCTTCTTGATAGTGGGCTCCTTCACTTTACCCAGGGAGCTAGGCTTGAAAAAACTGCACACTCTCACTCTTGAAGGCCGACCTTCAGCTAGTGTAGAGACGTGGCTTGACAGAGGAGACCAGGTAACAGTTACCCTACCGGCACTCTCAAACGGTTCTATCGCAATTACAGGCAGTGACTACAATTTCACGGATGTGTTCTACGATGTTGAATCGTTCACAATATTTTTCAATGGTCCAAGCGGGTTATATAACCTCAGCATCCAAGTTCGAGAGGGGCTTGGCCTTGTCAACGTGAGCGTGGTCGGGTTTAAGTATAGCGTGCTCCAAAATATTGTATCCGCCATAGGGTTTATCACACTTATAGCCGGCCCAGGCGTCTACTACGGCTACCACCTAACAAGGAGGCAGCCCGACACTAAAGAGGGTGGTGTCGGCGGTGCTAGCGTGGTCTGCAGGACGGTTGGCTACGATAGACACAACTGCGCGATCAAGCTGGTGGAGCACGGTGTGGAAAACACTCTGAAAGAAGAAATATTATCAGCCGTATGTCAGTTCCTCGAGGAAGAGGGATATCGGTGGAGGATGTTTAAAGATAGAATTCTCTTCGCACGGCACAAATCCGGGAGGAACGAGCTGACGATCATAATCGGCCCCGGCCAGGTTAGCGTTGACTACCGTGTTAGAAAATTGCTCGCTAAGGGTAGTAGGGACCTAGAATGGGTTTTCGATGAGGCGTTCGAGCTCGCGTCCCTGATTTCGAAGAGAGTTGGCGGGAACCCGGATTCTTAGCTTGTTAATGGTTAAAAACCCGCGTCCTTCATTTGATTAAATTCTGATGATGAGGAATCCTGGGCTGCGACTAGTGTTGAAGGCCCCGCATAGCTGAAAACGTTGCTAGGTAACATTTTTATTTCCTACCCGTCTAAATCAACATGGTGTCGGGTAATGGCTAAGTACAGGGTTGAGATAAACCCTAGAGAGAACTGTATATCAGACATGGTTTGTGTATCGATCTGCCCCGATGTATTCGAGATGAATCCCGAGGACAACAAGTCGCAGATAGTTGAGAAATACCGTGTAGACAAATCCAATATAGCTGTAGGCGTAGTACCCGAGGACTTGAAGAGCTGTGTTGAAGACGCTGCTGCTGCATGCCCAGTCCAGATAATCCATGTTGTAAAGGTCGAGTAAACTTTTTTCCTCAACAAAGTTTTTTCCCAGACCAAAGGTGGTTTAAGACGAGCCCCCTACCCTCATGGGTCGAAGACCTGATTCTGAAAACGCTTGTCAAGAGTATTGAATACCCGACCGTGCTAGGGGAGAGCTACGAGGACATAGTGGATTTCTACAAGGAGGTTTTAAGTAGTCACGGGGCACACGTTACAGTCCACAGGGTGGACGACGAGTACGTTAAGAAGACCATTCCCAGAGAGTACAACCCGGATAAACCAAGATACATCTTGCTAGCGAGGATTGGGAGCGGGGAGAAAACCCTCCAGTTCAACGGCCACTACGACGTGGTCGCCCCCGGTGAGGGCTGGGAGACGCCTCCATTCAAGCCTGTTGTCAGAGAGGGCCGAGTCTACGGGAGGGGGTCGACGGATATGAAAGGCGGGATAGCGTCGGTCGTAGGTGCCCTGGCATACCTTGCCTCAACGAGGGAGCCCGGAATAGTGGTGGAGGCGGCTCTCGTACCCGACGAGGAGATAGGTGGTTTAACCGGGACCGGCTACCTGGTGGATGTGCTGGGCAGTAGACCAGACTGGGCCCTGATAGCCGAGCCCAGCGGCATCAACAACATCTATATTGGCCACAGAGGGGGTGTATGGGCGCTGGTTAAAGTCTACGGTAGGCAGGCGCACGGCTCGACGCCCTGGCTCGGGGATAATGCCTTCGAGAGGATGGTGTACCTAGCTAAGGCCTTCATCGAGGAGTACAAGCCTAAACTAGCTGGGAAGAGGAGTAATTTCAAATACGAGATGGAGGAGGCCTCGACCCCGACGCTAACACTTGGAGGCAGGCTCCTGGCCCCAGGATCAATTAACATCGTTCCAGGCGTCGTAGGCTTCAGTATTGACAGGAGGTTGATAATAGAGGAGAGAGCCGATGACGTGGTAGAGGAGTTGAGGAGCTTCCTCAAGGAGGCTTCAGGCAAGCTCGGAGTGGAAGCCGAGTTGGAGGTCATGGAGAAGTCCGACCCAGCCTTAACAAACCCAGAAGCCCTAATAGTTAAAGCGGTGGAGGAGTCTTCGGCGAGTGTGTTAGGTCGTAAACCGAGGAAGACTATATGCGTGGGCGGGCTAGACCTAAGGTACTACGCTAGGAGAGGAGTAGAGGTCGTCGCATATGGGCCTGGAGAGGTTGGGTTGGCCCACAAGGTTAACGAATTTGTTAAAGTAAGCGAACTGGCAAAGATGACTGAAGTCTACGTTGACCTAGTACGCAGGTTGGAGTCTTATAAATGATCTGAACTTCGGTACATGGTTTTTACCCCCAACACGTTTTCTCAACTTGAAGAGGAGTGGTTTATGCCGATGAGGATACTGATCGCCAACCGCGGTGAGATAGCTGTCAGGATAGCTAGGAGTATAATCGAGATGGGCCACACCCCTCTGGGAGTCTACACTTCAATAGATGGGAACAGCCTCCACAGGCGTTTCGTCCACGAGGATGCCGAGGTCTCAAGCTACCTCGACATAGATGAGATAATTGAAGCGGCTATACACTTGGGAGCCGACGCGATCCACCCCGGCTACGGCTTCCTAAGCGAGAACAGCGAGTTCGCTAGGAGGGTGATTAACAAGGGGTTGACGTGGGTAGGGCCTTCACCAGAGGCGATCGACAGAGCAGGGGATAAACTTGGATTGAAGGAGACGGCTGTGAAACTAGGGCTACCAACACTACCCTACACCCTTGTACGGGATGCGAGGGATATAGAGGAGTTCGCGAGGGAGCACGGTTACCCTGTGCTACTGAAAGCGGCTGGCGGGGGAGGGGGTATTGGTATGAGGGTGATTCACAACGGCTCCGAGATTGAAAGCAAGCTTGAGACCTCGTTGATGGAGGTTGGGAAGGCCTTCAAAGACACAAGGGTTTACGTTGAACCATACTTGGATAAGAGCAAGCACATCGAGATCCAGGTCATCGGAGACGGTGAGAGAGTGATCCACTTGTATGAGAGAGAGTGCTCTATTCAGTTCAGATACCAGAAGATCATTGAGGAGGCTCCATCACTATCGATATCTCCCGATGAGAGGAGGGAGATCGCGAATACTGCTGTCGAGTTGATGAAGGCTCTGGGCTATGACAACGCGGGCACCGTTGAGTTCATATTCGATGTAAAGAAGCGAAGATTCTACCTCATGGAGGTGAACGCTAGAATCCAGGTTGAGCACCCGGTGACAGAGATGGTTACAGGCATAGATATCGTTAAGATGCAGGTCGAGGTTGCCTTCGAGAGAGCGCTAGGGTTGAGGCAGGATGATATAAGTTTGAGAGGGCACTCCATAGAGGCTAGGATTCAAGCGGTTAACCCCCTCGACTTCTCCGGGTCGCCGGGCCATATAACTAGGTTAATAGAGCCCTCTGGTCCAGGGGTTAGAGTCGACTCGGGTGTTGTCGCGGGCTCATACGTATCACTCGATTACAACCCCTTGATCTCTAAGGTGATAGTATACGGCCGGAATAGGGATGAGGCTTTGAAGAGGCTTCGGAGAGCCCTGGACGAGTATGTGATCGAGGGTATTCAAACAAACATTCCTTTCATAAAAGCGGTGTTAGCAGCCGAGGACTTCAAGAATTCTACGCATACCACGAGGTTTGTTGAGGAAAATATGGACGTGTTGAAGAAGAAAATTGAGGAAGAGCTCGCCGCGCAAGCCCTAGCAACAGCCGTTGTCAGCTTTGTTAAACCAGACTTCAACAAGGTTTTCAGGGCCAAACGGGTTGTGGAGAGGAGCCCTGAGAGCCGTGTCGAGGAGGTAAAAAGGAGGGCCTGGACCTACTGGAGCTTGGCGAGAAGCAAGTTAAAAAGGAGGTAAATTATTGTACGTTATACGGTTATTTATGAACGTGCTGATATATTTGTGCCCGGTTTTTCATCCTTATATTCAGGAAAAATATTACTGTAAACCTATTTTCCCCGTGTATAAGGAAAAGTATTAAAACCCTTACTAGTCGTAGATTCAACCCAAATAGGGATTGAGGTGCCTATATGAGTACACCCAAGGAGAAGAGATTCGTCTTATGGTTAGATGAGGTAAGGAAAGAAGACAACCTCCTGGTGGGAGGCAAGAGCGCAAACCTAGGCGAGATGATGGCAGCAGGGATTCCAGTAGCACCGGGATTTGCAGTCACCTCCTACGCCTTCAAGTACTTCCTAGATAAGACAGGGCTGGCTGAAAAGATCTACTCAATGCTCAACAAGCTTGACGTCAACAACACTAAGGAGCTCGAGGAGACGACTGCGAAAGTAAGGCAGATGATACTTGAGCAACCCATGCCGCCGGAGGTTGAAGAGGAGATAAAGAAATACTACCGGGAGCTCGCACAGAGACTCGGCATGAAGCCTTCGGAGCTGAGAGTAGCTGTCAGGAGCAGTGCTACAGCGGAGGATATACCTGAGGCAAGTTTCGCAGGTCAGCAGGACACGTATCTAAACGTCTACGGCGAGAACAGCGTAGTCTACCATGTTAAAAGGTGCTGGGCAAGCCTCTTCACGGCTAGAGCAGTCTTCTACCGTGTAGCACATGGGATACCCCACGAGAAGACCCTGATGGGCGTTACTGTGGAGAAAATGGTGAACAGCAAGGTCGCCGGCGTGATGTTCACACTCCACCCTGTTAAAGGAGACGAGAACGTAGTGGTTATCGAAGGGAGCTGGGGTCTAGGCGAGTCTGTTGTAGCTGGGAAGGTCATCCCCGACGAGTTTGTCGTAGAGAAGTCAACTCTAAGTATCATTGAGAGGAATATTAATAAGAAGCTATCATTCATCACTTTCAACCCGGCAAAAGGAAGGAATGTAGAGTACAAGTGGGATGAGTCCAAGGGTAAGTGGGTAGACGATGAGGGTAATGAGGCTGACGTCCCGCTCGGCAAGATAGCTCACCCAGACAAGCAGGCTATGAGCGAGGAGGAGGTTAAGAGGCTGGCAGAGCTCGCCATCTTGATCCAGAAACACTACGGCAGGCACATGGACATAGAGTGGGCGATAGACCTAGACCTACCCTTCCCCAGCAACGTGTTCATTACGCAGGCCAGGCCTGAGACCTACTGGAGCATGGGTAGAGCGAAGGAGAAGAAGGTTGCCGCCGCTGAGGCGAGGAAGACTGTCAGGATTTCAGAGGCGAAGGTGCTGGTTAAGGGATTGCCCGCGAGCCCTGGTGTGGGTGCTGGCAAGGCTAGGATAATATTTAGCCCGAAGAGCAAGGAGGCAGAGGAGTTTGCAAAAGGCGATATCCTCATAACCAAGATGACGGATCCAGACTGGGTTCCACTAATGAAGAAGGCCGCGGCGATCGTGACAGACGAGGGTGGCATGACCAGCCACGCGGCGATCGTTGGGAGGGAGCTCGGGATACCCGTCGTGGTGGGCACTAGGGAGGCTACCAAAGTTATACCCAACGGCGCTGATATAACCGTGGATGCTAGCAGTGGTGTAGTGTACGAGGGCATCGTGGAGGAATTAGTGGGTAAACCAGCAGTAGCCCCGGCACAGGCCCCGGCTCAAGCTGTTGTCTCGGTGGGTATAAGTAGGGAGGAGCTGCTACCATTATACCCTGTCACAGCGACGAAGATCTACATGAACCTAGGCGAGCCGGACGCTATAGATAAGTACAAGGATCTACCCTTCGACGGCATCGGTCTGATGAGGATCGAGTTCATCTTCACCGACTGGGTTGGCTACCATCCGCTGTATCTAATAAAGGAGAAGAAAGAGGATCTGCTGGTCAATAGATTAGCAGAGGGTATAGCCAAGGTCGCGAGAGCTATATACCCGAGGCCGATAGTAGTCAGGTTCAGCGACTTCAGAACCAACGAGTACAGGGGGTTGAAGGGAGGCGAGGAGTTCGAGGGCGAGGAAAGGAACCCGATGATCGGGTGGAGAGGGGTAAGCAGGTACATTAACCCCAAGTACCAGCCTGCCTTCAGGCTGGAGGTTAGAGCTATAAGGAAAGTGAGAGAGGAGATGGGGTTAACTAATGTGTGGGTGATGTTCCCCTTCGTTAGGACGACATGGGAGATTGAGCAGGCGTTGAAGCTCATGGAGGAGGAGGGGCTTAAGAGGAGCAAGGACTTCAAAGTCTGGGCGATGGCCGAGGTTCCCAGTATAGTATTCCTAGCCGATAAGTTCGCGGAGTATGTCGACGGGTTCAGTATAGGTAGCAACGACCTGACACAGCTAGTCCTGGGCGCAGACAGGGACAGCGACATACTCGCGAACATGGGTTACTTCGACGAGAGGGATCCGGCTGTCAAAGAGGCTATCAAGATGCTGATAGAGAAGGCTCACAGCAAGGGCGCTACCGTGAGCATTTGCGGTCAGGCCCCAAGCGTCTACCCAGAGTTCACGGAGTTCCTGGTGAGGCTGGGCATAGACAGTATTAGCGTCAACCCCGACGTGGTGGTGTCGACTAGGAGGCTTGTAGCGAGCATTGAGAGAAAGATCATGCTTGAGAAACTCGAAGCCATAATGAAGAAGTTGAACCTCTAGACCTTCTCCCTTACGAAAATTTTTTATTCACCCTATCTATTTCTCAACATGGGTATCCATATGGTTAAGAGGGTCTTAATACTGGGTGCCTCAGGAAGAGACTTCCACAACTTCAACGTCTACTTCCGTGATAACCCTGAGTACAGGGTTGTAGCCTTCCTCCAAACACAGATCAAAGGGCTGAACACCAGGGTTTATCCCCCCGAGCTTGCTGGCGGCTTATATCCAAACGGAATACCTGTGCTAGGCCTAGGCTACCTGGAGAGGCTGGCTGAGAACCCAGGCTTCGACGAAGTGGTTTTATCATACAGCGACCTCACATTCCAGGAGCTAGGCGAAGTGATCTCCAGAGTTTTGAAGACCGGCGCAAGCTTCAGGATACTGGGCTTCAAGGACACCATGCTCGAGAGCATCAAACCCGTAGTGGCTGTTACAGGAGTTAAAACAGGCGTAGGGAAGAGTAGTGTATCACGGGAGATAGCTTTGGAGCTTAGGTCGCGTGGCTTAAGAGTCGGTGTTGTAAGGCATCCAATGCCCTACGGCGAGGTCTTTTACCCAGTTCAGAGGTTTGAGAAACCTGAGGACCTAGATAAATACGGTTTAACAATCGAGGAGAGGGAGGAGTACGAGCACTACGTTAAGAAAGGCTTCACAGTGTTCGCAGGCGTCGACTACGGTAGGATTCTCAGGGAAGCCGAGAAATCGAGCGACGTTATCCTATGGGATGGAGGGAACAACGACTTCCCATTCTACAAGCCGGACTTCTATATAACGGTAACAGACGCTATGAGGCCGGGGCTGGAGACATCGGCTTTCCCAGGCATGGTCAACCTGCTCGCCGCAGACCACGTAATCGTGAACAAGGCTGATCAAGCGGGCAGGCTCGTCTTAGAGGGCCTCGTCGACAGGATAAAGAAGTTGAACCCCAAGGTGGGTGTAAGCATAGCTGTAAGCGAGGTGTTCATCGAGGAAGGTGAGCCGAAGGGCGTTAAAAGAGTAGTCGTGGTCGAAGACGCCCCCACAGTCACACATGGTGGGGCCAGCTACGGCGCTGGCTATGTGGCGGCAAGGAAATACGGGCTCGAGGTCGTCGACCCCAGGGGGTACGCGAAGGGATCTATTAAAAGAGTCTACGAGGAGTTCAAGGGGATAGGCCCCGTTATACCTAGCATGGGTTATAACCAGGAGCAGTTGAGGGATCTAGAGGAGACTCTTAACGCTGTCCCAGCCGACGCAGTTCTCCTCGCGACCCCGAGCGATATCGCCGAGTTGATCAAATTGAATAAACCTGCATTCCATGTCTCCTTCAGGGTAAAGATCTTAGAGGGGCCTTCATTCAAGGAGATAGCCGATATGTTCCTGGAGAAGGCTAGTAAAAAATATGTTTTCTAACGCTTCCCAATCAACATTATAGCGAGAGCTACCACGATTACAACTATAGCCACGATCGCTCCAACTATCCCAAGGCTAAGGCCTGCTCCAGTAGGCTGTTGCATGCTAGTTGTAGTACTCGTGGTCGACTGAGTCGTCAGGGTTGTAGTAGAGGTGGTTGTGGCTGGGGTCGTCGGTGAAGCCGAGGTGGTTGTAGTAGTCGCTGGAGGCGTTGTCCGAGACGCGGTAGTAGTCGTGGCTCTCGTAGTAATTGTCTGAGGAGATGTGGTTGTTGCCGGAATCTGTTGCACCACGAGGGGCGGCGCCTCGGCTTGCACGGAAACGATCCCCAGGTTTGAGAGGTCAGCGACCCCGTCTACAACGGGTACCAGGGTGGCGTTAAACGGGTTGTCCGAGTACTGTACGTATACATAGGCGTTTGTGAGATTTGTTTTAACAACCCGCTTGCCTACATC
>Ga0080005_133404_pt1 | contig 25590 bp, 19 predicted proteins | sample JossMetagenome_2_FD_69208 | JGI IMG/M metagenome (GOLD analysis project Ga0080005, IMG submission 69208) | Hot spring sediment microbial communities from Joseph's Coat, Yellowstone National Park, USA - JC3_ASED (SPADES assembly) (version 2) | ecosystem: Environmental > Aquatic > Thermal springs >...
CAATTAGCCTCCTGCGTATGTTGTTGTTACTGTGAGTGAGTATGTTACACCGCCGTTTGATACTGGCAAGCCTCGCCATTCATGGCTGGGTTGCGCCACTGCGTAGGGATTCGGCAATGGGTTTACTAAACCCCAGCTTTACTAGGCTATTCAGTAGCCCCGATAAAGCGGGGTAACCTCCAAGAACTAAACCGTTGATGCATCCCTCCCATGCCTCACACTTAATGCAGTCCCCTTGAATAGCACATAGGCTGTCCTCAATAGTATGGACTTAGTGGTTGAGGGCCACCTATGACCCCTAACATGCACAACACCCACCATCTTAATCACATCACCAACACTCCTGTTAACGCCCTCCCTAAACACACGACTCAGCCTAACCAACCCAAGATTAAACATGGTAGAAGAATAGCCTAGCGACGGCACGCCTAAACTCATCATTCTTCAAGTCGCAACACGCCCTGTAAGCCTCAAGGAACAACCTCGTGGGTAGTTTTTCGCCAACGTTCACAGCCCCCATGAGTGCGTGTGCCCTGGCTAGCTTCTCATTGCCATTGATTAATGCATAAAGCATGTAGGTTAAATGTGCCGATGAGCAGTATAGTTGTCGGTCTTTGGAACAAAAACTAAAACTAACTAACGCTGGTAGGGATTTGACACTAAGCTCATGTATCAATCCCCTGAATTCATTATTCAATGACTTGGCGTCAAGACCAAGCTTCTTAAGTAAATCCAACACCTCCCCTTTTGAAATCCACCGCTGAAAATCATTGATTAACGCTTGTCTCCAATTACCTTCTCCTCGCTGATCCAATTCCTCGCTATAATCTATTACTCTTGAAACGAGATGCATGCAAAGATCATGTATTAGTGGATCATCAAACGACTCATCACATAACCTTTTTTCATCTCCACGCTTTATCGTACCATAAATAGCCCTCAACGCGGGCAGAGAATCAAAATCTATATATCCGCCCCCAAGAGCCACAATTAACTCCCCAGGTTTAACAAAAAGCCTATCCTTAAGCTCGCCACTTAACTCACCCCTTGAACCGAGTAGGGCGTTGAGCGTCAGCCTGGTCAGGATCGGGGCTTGCAAATAGCCTCCAGGCCCTCGCCACTGCTCCTCAAGCAACTCCTCAATCCTCCTAATCTCCTCATCACCACCCTTTAGGGCTAGGGACACGAGGTACCCACCAAGTATACTATCCAATATTACAAATAGAGTACCGGGCTGCTTCTTAGCCTCCTCGTACAATTGCCTAAACCCATTAACCAACTTAACCAACTCATCACCAACCAACTTGCTCCTAATCGCCTTAGCACGCAATGCCCAATTACTATTATCTAGGTAGTTTTCATAGTCACCGATTTCCCTACGCTCCCTAGCTGCCTCGTTAAATAGTTCTGCCTCGTTAAATAGTTCCTCCGCCTCATAAAGCTCGTCATTATTAAGCTTATAAAGCGCCCATGCATTCTTAAGATTTGATGATTCCTCAAGGATTTCTCCCCTAACTGCCTCCTCATCAGTCTCTGCGAGCCAGTACTTGACAAAACCCATGAAGTCCTCATCCCTTATTAGTTCCTGAACACTCTCCCTCAGCCTGCTTAGTTCTCCAGCAACCTCTTTAGCCTTCTTATTAACCACGTCGATGCCCAACACGCTCTCCATAAGTGCCCTTACACACTTATTATCTAACGCTGGTAGTAACGCATGTGCCCAAGCAATGATGTCTAGGCTGGGGTTCAACCTTTTTATCTCATTCAGCAAACCAGCAACCCTACTAACAATATGCTCAAGCTTCGTACGGAAAGATGTATTCCTATAATCATCACAATCTTTTAGGCATTTATAGAGTGAGTTAATTGAGGCGTTTATCGCAAGGACGAGGGTCCAAGCATGTCCCTTCACTCCATCCCCGTACTTGTTTAATATGTAATCAAACTCATTAAGTATGTACATAACAGTGTCCAAGTCGGGACACATGAAACCCAGTATATCCGGGTTGGAGACTTTATCCAGTGCGGAGGCTAGTACTTCAAGGTACCTCTGAGGTGCCTTATCACGCAACGGCACCAAGGCACCTAGTACTGGCTCAGTGAGACTTAATGATATAGCGTGTTGTATGGTTAATGACACTATGTGCAATGCGGCATTGGCATCGATGGGCTTGCCTGACTCAACAGCCTTGGCGATTATTGAGGCCAGCCCAAGACCATAAAAACCCTCAGCGTCATAAATACTACCCCTCTTTCTAGCGATGTAAAGGACTCTCTTTATCTCGGCAACAGCCTCATCGTACTTATCAACGAACGCCTCGGCCAAGGCATATGCATGATCCTTGGTTAGGTACCGTATTAATGGTGGGATTTCGTCACCAACGAGTAGGTAATAATCAACACCACACCCACCCAAAGCATCACCAAGGGACTCAGCAACATCACTAGGTAAGTCCTCGGGCCTAGGCACTGAAACACGCCCAGCCAGGGCGGCTCCAATGATGAATACGGCTCTTTTCCAGCAGTTCGTGTATGGTTTTAGGGCGTGTTTGAGCCTCTCGCCAATGAAAATCAATAAGTTAACCTCAACCTTTTCAGGCTTTACCTCACGGCCTAATCCTCTAACCTCCTCCAGGGCTTTTTCATAACCCCAATTCAAAGCCTTAATGAAATCCTCAAATCCATGGTCGATGTACTGCTTCCTCGCCTCCTCTCCACGCAACCCAACCAACTCCTTAAGCGTCTCCTCAACCAAGTCCTCATGCTGTGTCAGGAGCCACTTGGCTATTGGCTCTAGATCATCTTCCCTCAAGTCCTCCAACTTCGACTTAGCTAGGCTATCCCTATCAATGAGCCTCCAAACCCCACCCTCATTCACGATCTTTGTTATGTACGTGACTCCCTCTGGTATTGGCCCGAAGGCTGCGTGGAGGATTAATGGTATGGAAACTCTCCTAGCCAAGTCCCTGCTCCCTCTGAGTATTGTGCTCCATATGTAGTTTGCGAAGAATAATTTAGGTTCACCAGCGCTCCTCATACTCCTCATTAATGCGTTATTTATGCTCTCAACCTTGCACTTGCTCTCGCTTAGCCAGACACCGACGTACTTGGCAACAAGGGTGTAGGAGTCAAAGCCCATGATCCCCTTAACCAAGTCCTCACGCACATTACCACACCCAGAGTACCTCTTAACAATCTCACTGAGGAAACCCTCATCCTTAAGGTCTACGTTGATTACGTAATTTCTAACCTCATCTAAAACACTTTTCAACGTTGCATCCTTCGAGACTTCATCATAAAGCTCCTTTGGGAGGACTATTATCACCCACGCATTCTCAACCTCCATTAGTTCCTTCAGCGTTTTCTTGATGCTTTCGATGTCATGCTTCGCCATTTGCATGGTCTCGGGCTTGTAATAGGCCTTGATTGGTGATGGGTCGTAAATTACTACGAACCTCCTACCAGCGATCTTAATTAGGTTGTTTAGCTCTAATGCATCTCCAGGGTTTAACGAGTCAACACGTATCACGGCATCCATAGGCTTATCAAGTTTACCTAAACCACCGAGTAGTGAACTCCAAGCCACGTACGTGGCTAGTGTTGACTTGCCAATCCCCCTAGGCCCAGTAAGCACAACCCTACCACCCCTAGTTAACCTGCTTAGAACGTCCTCGGCAACCTCACGGAACCTACCAGTATCAACAAGGTCAATCTCTGGCTCATTTTTAGCGGTGCCCAGCTGAGTCTTAATTTTCGGGACCCCACCCTCAACAATGAAGTTGCCGTAGAGTAAGCCGTTCTCGACATCATTAAGGAAGAAGATACCTATACCAATCTTTGAACCCTCAATCTTACTCTCAACCTTACGTAGTTCCTCTTCAATGTTCCTCTTGATATTCTCTAACTCCTTCTCAATTCTCTTTAGCGCCCCCTCAATCATTTCCCTAACCTCATCCTCAGTCACGGATTTGCCTGCGGCAGTCTTCACGAAACGCCTGAAGGTGTCAACGTCCCAACCCCACTTGCTGGCAATCTCCTCAACAATACCACTGAGTCTCTCATCATCGATATATTGGCTTGCCTCCTTGGCTGCGTTGACTATGTTCCTGAGGCACTCGATGGTTTCATTCTTAGCAATGCCCCCCTTCTCCAGCAACCACCTAAGCAATTTACTAACCAATTCAGCAATACCAGCACCCACTAAACTACCAATGGGGCTGACACCAAAAAGGCTCAGCAAGGAGGCGCCAACAACCTTATCAACCACACCACCAACAACACCCTTCAAATCAAGCAACCTACCCAAGCAAAGACTATTGGGACTAAGTTTTTGAATGGCTCTCTTAGCCTCCTCTAAATCCACGGTGGAGTCCCGTTGACCAGGCACTCAACCACTAATACTCCCTGGGTACTTTAAAAGTATAGCGGGCTAATGTACTTATCATAACCTACACCTCCAGCAACCCCAATACGACACACTAACCACAAGCAATCAACCTGCCTAGTTGGGTTGCTTCGTAAAACTCTTGTGTTTGAATGGTGGGTTGTTATGTATCCTCACCTCCTCCTAATTGTTACGGTTACTAGTGCTGCGGCTAGCACCACGATGATGATTACGAGCGCTATTATCATTGTTTGAATGATGACTGGTGTGGTGGATACTGTTGTCGTTACCGTGACTGGTGATGTAGTGGTTACAGTGAATGTTGTAGTACTCGTCACGGTGGTAGTCACCGGTGAAGTGACCGTTGAAGTAACAATGCTAGTTGTGGTAACCGTGACTGTTGCAGGTGTGGTAGTGGAGGTGGTTAATGGTGACGGCTTCACATTACCCATCAACACCACGTACAACAAAGCCCAATGGCCGCCCATGGCTCCGGCTCCGCCTACGCCGAATACGTAGTTGCCGCTGGTTGGTGGTGTGTAGTAATTGCCTAAGTTCAGCGTGAAGCTTGCCGATTGTCCAGTGTTTAAATCTATGGCGATGCCGGTGAGTGTGTTTGTGCTCGGGTCATAAGTCACGGTGATATTAATACGATCACCAGGATTAGGCTGGAAGGCACCTGTACCAATACCATCCCAACCAGCATAGCCACTACCAAGGTTTGGCGATGGGCTTGGACCAATGCTTGGGTTATTACCGTTTGTGTTATTCACAATCCACACGTTCCACTGCCCAGTAGCACCAGGGGCTGTACCGAATATCTGCCAGTATGGTTCCCACTGAACCACTATGTACTGTGTTGAGCTCTGGGGCAGAATATTATCACCCTCATGAGGCGATGGGTACCCACTATACGCCCATCCATTCCCAACCGTTGAGGTGTAAGGTATTGAGTAGTTGTACTTCGGGCTTACGCCCCACGTTGTTGGGTTTAAGAATAGGTATATTTCGAAACCATCAGAAAGTGGTGATGAACCGCTTGAGTATGTACCAATAATTGTTATCTTCACCGCGCCTCCACTGTAGGTTTCACTCCAAAACATGGCACTGCCCATATTATATTGGGTTGGAACCATCATAAGCACTGGTTGGTTGCTGCTTATGCCTGCTAGGCTCCAGTATTGGCTTGCATTGTTTGGCCCGTAGTACACCGGCCATGAGTTAGTTGGTGAACCATCATTATCGCCTTGGTACACATGGGGCACACCGAAGTACTGCTGGCCATTCAATAGGTTTAGGATCACTACTTGAGCGTTGGTTTGACTCGTCTGAGCCTTGGTTACTGCACCCACGATCACCAGCACTGCTACTATTAGTATTGCTGAAGCCACAATTATTAGCCTAGTTTTAGTAGACACAACCCGGTAATCGTTATTTGTTTTTTAAGTATTCCACTAAACTAGGTAATGGTGAGTGGGGTTTCAGCTGCATGCAATTAACCTACCTAATGCTGTTGCTTCATGCATTAGGGCCTTACCAACTGGCCTACTGTTAATGATGCCCTTAACCCTTAGTTTGGCTAGTATCCTCTCGATGGCTTGTAGGGATATTGGCTCATTGAACCTTGAGGCATAGCCCTTTACTATTTCTTTTGCTAAGCCATAGCCGCTGCAAATTAACTTAAGGACCCTATACTCAACTAGGCTCAAGTCAATGAGCCTAGGCACGATTAGCCAGCCAACTGGCTCACCCTTATCACCAGGCATGACGAAGACCCTATCAACGCTAACATTAATGAAGCCACCTACTGTGGCTAGAGCCATAGCTAGGAAGCTCAACACCGTGGCGACCCACCTATCACCAGCAATACCAATCACCACATTGCAAGGTGCATTAGTCTCAATCATGCCCCTAAGCATTGAAGCAGTGTCGACTAAGCTAATCTGAGTGTTAATGGTAATCGACTTAACATTAATGTTCAAGTCTTGGTAGACTTGCCTAGTGAACTCAACCAGGGCATTAAGTGCATCACTGTTGCTGCCGACTAGGATGATGTAGTCCCCATCATTAACATCGGAATTGATGAGGGCTAGCCTAGCTGGTGTGATGTTAATGCCTGCACCGATGATTATGCACTTCTTATTCATTGATGGGTAGGCTTCGCCGTGGTAAAATACATAACCCTGCGAACCCGCTCACCGCCTAATACTCAACACACTTAACCAAGCCAGCTTTCTCAGCATCATAGTAACGCATGAGTGCTTCACTTGGCTTATCCGAGTGAATGAGTTTAATTGACTCGTCGTTGCGCCAAAACTCAACGACAAGTTCACCATCACCCTCGTAGATGCAGTACCTATCAACACCACCAAGAATCCCCCAAGCCAACTGCAAACCAACCCCAACAGCCTCATTAATTGTGAATGCCTTAACATCCACCCGACTAAACAAATCACCCACATACAGGAACCAGGGCATTGGTTTGATGGGTGTAATTCTTTAAAAGTGTATGCTGTTTAACTGTTGTGGTGTCTCTTTTAGAGCGTGGCATACCCATTGATAAGGTTAATGAGTATTCGAGTGTTGAGAAGGGTCCTGGTAGGCCACCTCATTGGGAGATGGTTTTCTGGTGGACTAGGAAGCCGCTTGCCGGCGCCAGAGCCGTAATAGCCGCGTCACTCCTATCTGATAATGCTTACCAAAACATGGAGCAGTTCCTAAGCGACCTATTCCCATGTAGGCATGAGAAGAAGACTGCGCATAGTTGCAACCCATCACAACGCCTAATTGAGAAGCTCAAGGGAAAGAGGCTGCTTGATCCATTTGCCGGCTTTGGTTCAATACCGCTTGAGGCGTCTAGGCTTGGTGTTGATGCTGTTGCCGTTGAGCTACTGCCAACAGCCTACGTATTCCTAAAGGCAGTACTCGAGTACCCAAGGCTCTTTAGGGACAGGTTCATAGAGGTTAATGGAAGGACCATAAAGGAGTTGGGGCTTGAGGATGCGGCCAGGCAATTCAACGGTAAGAGTGAGGTGAGTGATTCTGGTAGGTACAAGGTGCCTATACTCATTTATGATGTTGCCAAGTGGGGCTCATGGGTAATCAACAGGCTCAGGGAGGATCCAGTGATTAGGGAGCTTTATGATGCCGATGTGTACATTGGTACGTGGGAGGTCAAGTGCCCAGTGTGTGGTAGGTACACGCCATTGGTTGGTAATTGGTGGTTGGCGAGGGTGAAGAGTGGCAATAGGGGCTATGAGAGGCTTGCCTGGATGGAGTGGCAAAACGGTGAAATCAAGGTGGTGGACCTAAACGAACAATGCAGACAGCAGAGGCTGGGGAACTGCAATAACCTAAGCGCCGAGGTGACTACGAGAGGTGAGGAGGGTGGTTCCGTGAGGTGGGCGAATCAGAAGTTCGTTGTGCCAGTGAAGAATGTGGATGCGAGGGGTGAGACCGCCCAGTGCCTATACTGCAGGGCTGAGATAAACCACCGCGTAGTAAACGGTAAGGTGGTTAAGGGCAATAAGAAGGATGGTGATTGGTACGTGAAGTGGGCGCTCAGACAGTGGAATGAGAATTACGAGAAGTACCTAAGAGGTGAAATAACACTTGAGGAGTTGAAGCAATCACCAGCAAGGCCCACGCTACTGGTTAAGATTTACGTCAAGGATGGAGACCTACAATTCAAACCCGCAACGCAACAAGACACGGAGAAACTGTGGAAAGCTACTGAGGAGTTAAGGAAAATATGGGGAGACCCAGACATACCAATCGAGCAAATATCTATATATGAGACAAAACGAATTACACCAATCCTTGGCGCAAATAGATGGTACCAATTCTTTAACCCACGCCAGCTTCTCGCTCTAATCAAACTCGTCAAGTTGATTAGACAGGTAGGGCATATAGTTGAGGAGGAGAAACTAAAGGAGGGTTGGAACGCTGAAGACACGAGAAAGTACGCAGAAGCGGTAACGGTGTATTTAGCTACGGCATTAGTTAATTATACTAGACATAATTGTTTCAATACAAGTATAGAACCTACTAGAAAATTCATTACACATGTATTTGCATTTAGAGGTATAGCGATGACATGGAATTGGGTAGAGGAGACGTCCATTACCAACATTCTAGGATCATTTACAAGATCTATTAATGCAGTCTTGGAGAGCTTATCCTATCTTATGAATACTGATTCTATGAATACTAATATCACGAAAGTTTTACTTGATGATGCTTCTGAGCTTTCTAGGCTTGAGGGTGAGAGGTTCGATGTGATAGTGACTGATCCGCCTTATGCTGATGATGTGCCGTATTCGGAGCTTAGTGATTTCTACTACGTTTGGCTTAAGAGGGCCCTCAGTGATGTGGAAAATAATGAATTAAAGCAGCGCTTTCTGCCTGAGGCGTTCTTTGATGAGTTTGGCTTGGAGATACCGACTCAGTGGCAGAGGTTTGCGCCTAAGGAGGTGAGTGAGGATGAAGGTCGTTGGGAGCACTTCGGTTTGAAGGTCACGTTTGCTGAGTTGTTAACGAGAGCGTTCGCTAATATCCTGCGTTTCCTTAGGGAGGATGGGTTACTTGTTGTGTATTATGTTGCTAAGAAGCCTGAGGCCTGGGCTGCGTTGGTTGATGCTTTGTGGCGTGAGAATGGGCTTGAACTTGCTGTTGCTTACCCTGTTGAGACTGAGAGTGAGGAGAGTGTTGTTGCTAGGGGTAAGGCTTCTGTATTAGGGGGCTATGTCTCAGCATGGAGGAGACGAGCTGGGGAGAAGCCACTTGACTTAGATTCCTCCAGAGAGGAGGCGTTAAGGGAAGTCGTAGCGAGACTTGAGGATAGGTTTAAGGTCTTGAGGGAAAGAGGTGGTGTAACTGCCTGGGTTTACTCCTACTTAGCAGCTTTAGAGTACTTAACGGCTCACTACCCAGTACAGCTTGGTGGTGTGGAGCTTGATTCAGACGGTTTAATGAAGCATGCTGTTACTCTTGCCTTTGAGGCACTACTGAGGAGCACCGGCATTAGATTAGTCGACCCAGCGGCTCATGCCTACCTGGCTCTTAGGATTATGAGTAATGAGAATGGTTATGTAGATAGCGATACTTTATCATACGTTGAGAAGGCGATTGGATTAGTGCACACTGACCTGGTTAAACTTGGCTTAATTAGGGAGACTGAGACCGGTGGGCCTAGGGTGGCTAGGCGTAAAACCTTTGAGGTATTGGCTCCGCATGGTGATACTGTAGATGAGGTTAAGAGGGTTTATTCACTCCAACGTGGTAAGTCTAATGCGCTTGATTGCTTCAGGCAGCTTCAACTTAACGCCTTAGTTAGGGCTGTGGTTACATGTACCCCTGAGGTTAAGGAGGAGACCCTTAACCTGGCTAGGGCCTTAATTGAGCTCTCTAAGTCAGGCTTGCTCGATGAGGATGATGCCGACGTAAAGCTTTCAAGACTGGTTCTTGGTATGGAGTGGTGGCAATGAGTGTTGAGAATCTGAAATTACTCAAAGATGGGAAGGTAAGCTCTGCCATAGACATATACGAGGTGTATAGGGCATTATTCCTAAACGAGAAGCCCAATGAAAAATACAAAATATACTGCAACCCGCAATCATTCTTCTCCATCACGCACGTAACCCCAGCCTTTAGGCAGTACACGGAGGATTTTCTGGCGAAATTAAGTAGGGGCGAGAGTGAGGTTTACCTAATGCCGGCTCTAATGGGTGCTGGTAAATCACACTTCCTAGCATTCATACTACACCTCCTAGCCCTCTATAGGCGGTGTAATGGTGTTGGGGATTGTGTTAGTAGGGAACTGGCAAAGTACGACATCGACATCAAAATACCATCGATAAGCAAGGTCCCCAATGTTGCCGTTTTTAAGGGTAGGCAGAGGTTGGGAGATTTCGAGAAAAGGCTTAGGGAGACGAAATATAAGGATGACTTAAGGAGTATTGTTAGAAGTAATGCGCCGTTGGTCATTATTTTTGACGAGACGCAATTCTTCGAGATTGATGAGGGTGATGATTTCGTTGCTTGGATTCAGACCTTAACTGAGGTTGTCCGTGAAGTGCCGGGAGTGTTCTTGTTCGTGTCCTTCTCACTATTTGCAACTGAGAAGCCGGAGTTGGAAATCCGTAGGTCGATAGAGGTCATTAAGAGGGTGGGCCCAATAACAATCTCATTGGACACGGTTTACAACATCTCGGCCATACTCAGGAGGTGGGGTGGAATAACCATTAAGGAGGTTGATTTAACCCCCTTAAAGGGCCTGGTCAGTGATGAGGAGTATAGGCGCCTCGGTGATGAATTTAGGAAGGCGTACCCTGTTAACCCAAGGCTTCTCGACGTCTTTCTAAGGCTTGCCGATGAATCACTGGTTGAGAGGACGAGGATACAGTTAACGAGAGAGCTCCTCAGGATACTTGCACGTGCCTATTTAAGCACGAATAGGGAGAGGGGTGAGCTAATAACCTTTGCTCACCTCCAGGAGCCAGAGGAGTTATTGATAGTGGGTGGTTCTACGGCGTCAATTTGGAAATCGCTCCTTGATGCTTATAAAAGCGATGTGGAGAAGATTAAGGATAGAAACTTAGGTAACCCAGTGTACAAAGCGGTGCTTTCAATGCTTAGGTACGTACTACTTATGACGTTTTACCTGAGGCTCATGCCATCACTGAGGCTGTACCCCTCCGAACAGGACCTACATGTGGGTAGTTATAATAATTTGGACATTAGTCCAGCTGTACTCAAGGAGGCGCTTGAGGAAATTAGTAGGGGTACGCATGTTACGAGGGTTAGGGATAGGTACATCTACTGGTTCCTAAGCGATGAAACCCAAGTCATACATGATGCAGCAGTTACGTACTCGGACATTGATGGCTTGGATGTAGCCGTTAATGAACTGATGGGTATTGTTAAGGATAGGTCAGGTGCCTTCTCTAGAGTCCTCATCTCAGGGGTGAACCCTGAGTCATCGGGTAAGGTTACTGTGGTTATTGATAAGAATTCTTGGCAGAAGGAGCTGGGTAATAATAAGGAGTCGATACTTGTGGTGGATGTGCTTGGATTCGGCATTAACACGAGGAGAAATAACTTAGTGGTTGTATTGCCCAATGATGAGGTGAAGGTACTGTCTAGGGCGGCTGAGGTTCTTAAAGACTTCAAAATGGAGGTTAAGGGGGATAGGGGTTTTAGAAGCGCGGTTATTGACCTTGGCAGGGTAGTAAAGGCTATTGATGAAGTAAGTGGTAAGCTCCTGGATTACTTCCCTGATTTGCTTGAAATGGAGGATGAAAGTTTTAGAAGGGAGATGGAGGAGCTTTTAAAGTCCAGGCTTAGTAATAGGAGAGCTATTGTAATATCTGTACTTAGGGAGACTGTTAGAACATGGCTTAGTAGGGTAATTATTGGATTCAATGAGCAATCATTTAATAGGCTTGATGATGCCTTAACAGAGATTGGTAAAAGAAAGAGAGAGATCATGAACACCCTTGCCGAGAAGGTCATCAATTTCGATGCAATTAAGGATTCAATAAGGCGGGGTAACTTCGTTAGGGTTGGTGATTTATTGAGCTTATACCTGAATAACCCTAATCTTCCACCTGTACCAGTAGATTTCGATGAATTCCTAAACTCCATTAAGGATTATTGTAGGGGCTATAGGTGCGTCTTTAAGATAAATGATGATTTAATTTGGATACCGGAGTGTTCCGGTAAGGGTGAAGCGTCAAGTTTAGATGAGAATAGTGGTGTCGCCCCCATATTCATTGGTAAGGAATTTATTGACTGGCCTGTTAGGCAGTTCCTCGAAAGGCTTCGTGAAATGGAGGGAGGCGCTACAAGGTATTACATTAGGTATAAGAGACCCAGCGGTGAGGATGTCAGAATCAGTGTTGATGATGCTTTAAGAGAGGAGGAGAGGGGTGATTGGCCTTACTTCATGGATGGTTGTTTCGAGAGGGAGGTCGTTAAGGCTTATATTCAAAAGGTTCTAGTTGATGGGGTTGAACAGCTTTCTATTAATAGACCTCCGGGCTCTAAGGTGAGTGTTGAGGTTATTGCGAGTGAGGAGATGAGTGAGTTAATCTACAGCATTAACGGTACTATGGGTAGGGTGTCCTCGCCAGGTGTTAGTCACCGTTTTGAGGTTGAGGTACCCAAGGAGCCGGGTGAACACGTTATTAGTGTTGAGGCTGTCTTTAAGGGTGGGGCTAGGGATCAAAGGACTGTAATAGTTTACGTTGGAGGTAGAACAAAGAAGGAGTGCATTAACTACGGTGTTTCTCAGGGTGATGTGGTCAAGAGGATTAAGGTGCTGAAGGCGGATGATGCGGCGAATTTACTGAGGTATTTGTGGGGTCAACGTAAACTCAACCTTATCCTTAGGATAAGCACTGAGCAGGACAGTGAAGATAAAATTAAGTTGAGTGCAAGCTTTAGGGTAAGGGATACTTCTTACAATAATGTTTTACGTTTACTGGCAGCGCTGAGGGATATAACCCCCAGTGTGGAGGCGGTGTTTGAGTTTTCTGAACCTGCCATTGTGGATGATGATATGGCTCAGAAGTTTAAGGGCTGGCACCTGGAGTTCACGGTAATATGTGAAGAATAAAAATAATCAGCATATACTGTATTGAGGGGAATGCATATATAATTGGGGACTAGTGTTTCAATGAGGCAGTTATGGTTTCATTAATAGACATATTGAGGCTTGCTGGTAAGGACCTGTATAAGCATCAGTTAGATCTTGTGTCGGATGTACTATGGCTTCCAAGGCCTAGGTTTTTGCTCGCTGACGATGTTGGTCTTGGTAAGACGATACAGGCCTTACTGCTCGTTAAGGTCTTGATGGAGTTGAATAGGGTTAATAATGTCCTAATAATTGTTCCCCGCTCAGTACTTAATCAATGGTCTGATGAATTGGACAAATTTGAGATACAGCATTACCTAATTGAATCGCCGGACTACCCACTGGGTTATCGAGTCTACCTGGTCACGCTTGATAGGGCTAAGATGGTTGATTACATGAATTCACTACAGAAGATGCAATGGGATTTGGTCATAATAGATGAGGCTCATAAGATTAGGTTGAATAGGGAGAGGGAGAATCTTGCATACCTGTGCGATAGGGCTAATGGCTGCATTCTATTAACCGCAACACCACACACCGGTAACGAGAAGGACTACAGGTTCCTCACATCACTTGTTAACAATGTTGTTATTAGGAGAGAGAAGAGGGATGTGGAGGAGTATGAGGGTAGGAGAATATTCCCAAGGTTAAACTACTGGATTGTGCAGGTGAAGGCTACTAGAGAGGAGTCCCACGCACTCTACGAGATCCTTAACCTACTTAAGAGGACTAGCATTGAGGATATTGTCCGTGTAGTTGTTGAGAAGAGGGCCATGTCAAGCCCACTATCCTTCCTCACAACCCTTAGGAGGGTTGTTGCCAGGGGTGGGTGTGGGGAAGAGGAGCTTGAAGAGGGTGAGTTGGACTCCTGCCTAAGTGGGGTAGCTAATTGGAGAGATCTTATGGAACTAGCGAATCAATACTCAAGCGCGGTCGATAGGAAGTTTGAGGCCCTTAAGAAATTGTTAATTGACAAATTGATTAATAAGAAGGTTCTTGTGTTTACCGAATATGCAACCACTGCTGAGTATCTCTTTCAAAGGCTCATGGGTGAGTTGGGTAATTGTAGGCTTATTGAATCATCCGATGGCTATGCTAGGGCTGACTGTGGTGATTTCGGCATCATGTATGCCACGTCTAGGGCTAGGGAGAAGATTGATGTTGGTGCCGTTGCCTCAAACCTCGCTGAGTCATCTAAGACAGCGGTATTCATATCCACGGACATAATGTCTGAGGGCGTTAACCTACAGGCCTTTAACGTTGTTGTTAATTATGAGGTTGTTTGGAGCCCAACTAAGCATGTACAGAGGGTTGGGAGGATTTGGAGGTTTGGTCAAAAGGCTGATTCAGTCTTGGTTATCGATATGGTGCTTAAGACAACGCTTGAACGTGATGAGTACACAATGTACCTAGACCTCCTGGAGAAATTATATGAAATCTCACTTAAGGCCCTACCACCCCAAAGTTACGGTGAATTTGAGGTGTATGAGGTTGGTGAGGGGATATACAGGATAATGGAGGTTGGTTCATCAGTATTCCTCAGGGAGGATGAGGTGTATGGTTACTCGTTTAAAAACCGCTTAGAGGAATTGCGTAAGAGGATTGAGGCTATATTGAGGGAGAGGGAGAAGATTAGGTGGAAGCCTAGGCAAACCGTTGATGAAGGGTTAAGAATCAAGTTAGGCTACCCACCCAGTGCTGATGTTGAACCAGGTGGTGGCTACTATATAGTTGACGTATCGTACCTTGTGGATGATGTGGAGGCTTATAGGGAGAAGTTACTGGTCCGCCTACCAACGCCACTAAGTAGGAGTAGGGAGGTTAAGGAGGCTTTGATTAGGGAGAGTGAGGTTAATTGGGATAGTGTGGAGGTTGATAGTGGTGAGGTGAAGAAGGATGAGACTGATGCAATTGAGAGGAAGGTTTACACTGAACTATGGATTGACCTAAGGCGCTACCTTGATGAATTAAAGGATAAGTACCTAAAGATAGGTAGGCCATGGCACAAGATACTCAGCATAAGTAGGGCTAGGGTTAAGGGGGGTGTGCAAACCTCGGTGAAGTACCTGGAGGATTTTGAGGATATGGTCATGAGGGAGGTTAAGTTCAGTAACCTAAGGCAGAGGACTGAGTTGATGGCTGCGGACTACGCTAAGAGGCGCCTCCTTAGTATGGGCTATAAGGTAATTGAGGATTATAGGAGTGTCCCTAGGCCTTTTGATATGGTTGTCTCCAGGAATGGTAGATTATACACCGTTGAGGTGAAGGGTAGGTGGGTTCCACCGGAAAATTGGAGTCGTAGGTATGACGAGGTAGTCTCATTCACAGCTAATGAGATTGATTGGGCATCAAGATTCCCAGATAGGCACATCGTGTGCATAGTGTACATTAGTGAGGGGAATCTGAGTGAAGTAAACTGCGTAACCTTCGAGGAATTTCAAAGAATGTGGGTGCTTGAAACAGTCAGAGGACTTGAATACAAGTACAATGCCCACATTAAAAACCATGAACAACAATCAACGAGTTGAGGAAGGCTTAGGCTTAATCCTGATGTAGAATTCAGGCTTGCCCCTACCCGTGGTGTTCCTGTAGTGTTGGAATATTCCACCACATTTATTGCACTTATACCTCGTCACCTCATAAAACCTAAACTTCCAGGTCTTAATTGGTGTTAAGTCCTCCGAGCCGCAGTAAGGGCACTTGGGCATTAGTAGGTAGTGCTGTTGCTGTTAATTTAGGTGTTTCGGTCGCAATGAACCTCTAACCCCTTAGCGTCGATAACTCCCTCACCTCATCACTGTATTTTGCCAAGGCGTCTTTAACCTCCTTAACTCTCTTAGCAGTCCATATTCTAACGTCGCAGAAAATACCACTGTTGATTGTTTCAGGAGGAAGCAACACCTACGTTAATGAGGTAGCCAAGGTGTTGAACCCGACGAGCGAGGCGTCAAGTGACCAACGATAGCACTACCACCACACATTGGCTGGCTTAACAACGAAGGCGTTGGTGATCACGGGGCCAATAAGGAGGCAGGTAGTGATAGAGCCGGAGCCGGCAATCAAGGGGTTGGGTTAGGTCAGCAATTTTTATTGGGTGCTCGATTTAAGTCGTCTATGGATAATACGTTTTTAGCGGAGATATGCAGAAGGCTCAATAGGGATAAGGTTTTGTTAAAAGCACTTGTTTTAGCGTGTCTTGGTCTTGTGCTGTCGATAAGAACATACTCCCTCCCACCATATGAAATTAATACGCTCATACTCGTTATAATATCCATAATCTTACTTACATTAGCATTCCTTCTCTGGTACTTGGCTGGTAGAGATTTAATATCCGCATTCTACGATTTAATGAAAACACCATTTGAACGCTTAGGGAAACTGGAAGAATTCCTTAGCGGTAATATTGATCCTAAGGCGTTGATTGCCCTACGCCAATCCCAAATCCCAGACTCGACATTTAAGGATTTATTCGCCACGTTCACGAAATATTTTGACCCATATGCCTTCATTTTTTATCCTCCAGAATTTGCTGGCATTCTGATCGTGACTTTCTACATGTTATTGGAGTATGCGTCAAAGGTAATAAAGCACTTTTCAATACCGTTACAACCGTTCATGGGTTTCTTAACCGTAGCCGTGCCAGTCACTGTATCAATAGCCCTAGGGTTAACCGAGTGGCGGGGTGACTCGCTATTGAACAATCCTAACTGCATACTCGATTTATTAGATAACCTTAAAAGTAGAAAATTAATATTATTTAACGATCTTGTATTTCTTTTATTTACTTTGGTTTCTTCGCTCTTTCTCATGCCCATAACACTAACCCCACAAACTGGGGTTATACTTACACTCGTAGCTTTGGCAATTATCGGTCTCGACCTTGGCTTTTTAGCAGGCATTATGCACCACCTGATGCTGGGGGCATCGTATAGGGACTTCGTATATCTAAATTGCCTATACAGACAATTAATGGATAAGGTTGCTCAGCAAGCACAAGACATAGTCAAACAAGGTGCGCAACACCCCGCTAGTCAGGGTCGAGGTACGTAGGTGTAGCGGTTAAGCTGGAGGGATGCGGGGTTGGGGCATGGTGGCGACCTGAGCTTGTCATTGTCCAGGGGCTGTAACGAACCCAATGGTAGGCAAGACACTCCGTTTCCACGCCCACACTTAACTGCTAAGAGTAATGACAATGATTTAAATTAATGACGATGCTCTCGATTAAGTATGCTAACTAGTGGAAGAGGGGGTTGGCTTAGGAGGGCCAGGAAGGCATTTTTCCTGGCCTCATTGATTAAGGTATCTACGCCGTAGATGTGGCTTGTTTCTGGCTGCTTTGCTTGAGGTACTCGGCTAAGTACCTGGATGTGGATAATGCTGTATCCCTACTGAGTCTAGCCTCGGGTAGGGATCCGCGGGTACCGGCATGCTCCCCAAAGCTACTTATTAGATCATACGCACTTGAGAGATATCTGTGGAGACGTTCCTTCCTCCCCTCCTCAATTACATCTGTCTTATCCACAATCTTCCTCAGGCCCTCAACAACCTTCCTAAAGAACTTTATAGACCCCTCATAGTCGTTACCATAAAACCTCACAAGGCCCTCCCATAGATCCGCAGATATGTCCTGCAACCCCACAGTACTTAAGAGAACCACTACCTCATACATACCACCTAACTCCCTCAACACACGTGCGTAACCCATCACCAGGTTCGATACTTTCTGCGGGATAGTAGGCGGCATCGAGTACCTAAACTCATCAGGGTACACCACCACCCCATACTGCTTTGACTCGCTCTTAGCGGTAAGCGATATCAGGAGGACTTCAAGGAAGTAGCCTATGGGGATGCTATAATCGAGGTGTATCTTCGTGAGGTATAATACATAAGTATAAGTATCGGATTTCAATTCAATGACTGGGGCTTCAACATTTTCATTGACCTCTTTCACTACATCGCCCTCCTCATTAAACACCCTTCTTACGTGTACCCTCGCATACACTCTGGTGGTGATTAATGGATTAAAGACGGAGCTGTAATGTCTGGTAAGCTCCGTAGGCAGTTTTACCCCTATATTAGTTCCAAATCTCCCTAACTTTTCAACAAATAGTAACACCATAAGGCTCATCCCCATTATACACTTAAAACTCTATCCCTTAGCGCCATAGCTATGGCGTAAGCTAGGAGCACAAGCACTGCCTCGCCAAGGATCCTATAGGCAACATCGAAAGAGATGACAATCCTCTAGTCGTCTGGGTGATGTGTATTAGGTTACATTATCAATGCTCTGGTTGTTACCATGGCAATTACTAACGAGAGGGGCTTCACAAATTCATTGAGGAGGTCGAAGTCATGCCTTAACCTCTCATTAATCCCTAGTGATTAATACGTTAAACGCCATAACTAATGATGCTAATGTAATCTTGGGTATGGCTAATGTTCTTCTGGGTTCTTTTGTGTCTGTGTTCTTCACCAATTCCTCGACCTCCATATCGATACCGTTCATAACTAGTTGTTGGGTGATTAATACCTGCAGACAGCATTATCGATGGAATAGAAAGTTGATGACGCTCGCTAAGGAGACTAGGAATACATTATTCCTTCTATTCACGATCATGGTGCTTTTCCTCTTGGCTTTACTGATCACTTTACCGACTAAACGAACCATTAATTAGACCGCAATAATGGTTATCGCATACATAGTAGCACGCCAAAATCAACGTATACCCTAACAGTTAAGTCCACACATAATATGACGCTAAATTTAATAGAATAATATAGCAGGGATATGGTATGGGAGGTGCTACGGATATTGACTTCATCAGGAGAAACTACAATGTCGATTACAGCAATAGGGTAGTGAATTTCCTCAGTAGGTTAGGTATGGATGGTTATATCCTTGTTAGTGAATATATACCGAAAAGCTGTGTAATGGCATGTTCCATTGGATTTTCTATTGGAAAATCTGCTCTTGGCATGATCTTTGTTGATAAAAGTGTCTTGGAGAAGTTGCCGAGGGAGTGCCAAGACTTCATTTTAGCACACGAGTTAATACACATTATTAAGAATCACTCCATAATGAAGCTTGTAGTTAGATACGCATTTCAAATGAGTTTATCAATGTACAACGAGATTATGAAGAAATCCATTAAAAACAGCGACGTAGTGGGTCTTATTTTCTCATTTTTATTACTATTTATTTCCTTGATGATACAGGAGGCGGATGCCAATACTGTTAAGAGGCAAGAGCTCGAGGCAGACGCTACTGCAGCGCAGCTCATCGGTTGTGGAGGTACATCGTGTGCCGTTAAATTTCTGTTGGGAATGAAGAATATGGGAGTTAATATTAGTCACGTTAATGTGCTCGGCCTTCCAGCACTCACAATTGATGAGAGGATAAATAACCTCAAGCAGCTAATGGTAAGTTACGGATGCGGAACTTAGGCAGTTTTATTTAATCTCCATACCGAAGGCCTTTTATAACCGCAGCAGGTTTAATCTTGATGCTTAGTTGGGTTTCGATTATCAATGAGGTTTTGAGGAGACCACCACATGAAGATGTCACAATACCTGAGGGTCTGCTTCCTGATCCCGAGATTGTCGGTTTTATCAAGACTATTGGTGAGCCTCAGGGCGAGATTGCTCAATACGAACTTACGTTACATGATGGTAGGAGAATACATGTCAGGAGGTTCAGGGGTTTTTATAAGGTGCATTGGGATTATTTCAGCCCACTTAGAGACCCAATTAATCATTTAAGGTACGATGCACCGCACTGGTGGGTTTTATCGATTACAAGTTTATCAAGCACATTAGGAGCTCTAATCGGGCACCTAATTGATAAAGAGAAGGGAGCCTTCTATGGCTTAATTGCAGGTCATTTCGCAGGCCTATTTATTTCTTACATAACATCGCCGTCAATGAACAATTCAATTACGGCACAGATTAATCAAGTTAATAGAAAGTTCGTTAACCCCTTCTAGAGTTATTTTTCAGGATCGATCTTGACCTCCCTGTTCATGGCTTATGAGCGCATGATGCAGTGGTGAATTATAGATAGTGTTAGTGCGTAAGGTATGGCGCCGAAGATCCCGGCAAGGAGTAGCGAGAATTTATATATGCCTAACACATCGTTAATGCCCATGAAGCAGGTGCTCGGTAGGATGAAACCATTGATGTAAAATGCAACCACTGTGTAGATCAGCGAGGAGACAATGCTAATGAGAAGGGCTACCCATAACCATTGCGAACCGTCTCTACTATCGTGTATCATGAGAGCCTCAACAATCAATACGAGGAATGTTATAACAAGGGCTCCAGGATGACTAACGAAGCACAGTATAGGATAAGGTAAATGGACAGTACGGCGAGTAGGGAGGCGGCAAGAACACCCCAGTCACTCCCAATGCTCCTCCAGCTCAGGTGCTTGTCCCCATGCCCACCATACCACCTAATAATCCTCCTCCAAACCCCCTTATGCATAAGCATACTTAAGGCGCTCCTGCTTACCCTGCTTCATAGCCTCTCCTAATGTACCACCTTGAGAAGAGGCCTAACGCCGTAGCTACTGCCACCGTTACTATCAGTGCTTTACTTAGTCCGAATTTTTCGAGAAGCCCAAATACTGAGATCAGTACTGAAAGAATGCTGTATACAACCGTCAATGTAATCTGTGTCTTAAATTCGGCTTCTTCACGGTAAGTCTTGGTGTACTTACCTAGATTGACTGCCTCTGATGCAAGCTCGTTCATCTGTCTTAATGATTCGTAGCGCTCCTTACCATACTCCATAATGCCCTTATATGGGTTGGTTTTGAAGAATGTGACCCTGCTGTAGTAATCCAGCGTTTCCTTTAACACATTTTTCAGCAACATGTAGACTCTTAAGTCTGCAGCTTTACCCTTTCTCATCTCTGCTTCAATATCTTGAAGTCTTTCACGGTAGAAGGAAATACTGCTTTCAATCATCTTATTCCATAGCACGAGGAACTCCACGGGGGTTACAAGGACGAGTTCCCTCACTCTAAATGCAGTATCCCTGTCTAATGCCAATCCTAACCTTAACTCATCATCAATCTCCTTATTTAGCTTCAGCGAGCCCAGGAAGATTGATGCCCCTCTGGTCAAATACATGGCATATGATGCTGAGGGGGATAAGTTCCTTCCAAGATCCTTCTCAGCGCCATCAGTCCTGCGTACTCTCCAGTTCATCCTCCTCAATAGGATCCCGGCAACCTCCTTCACATGATTCTTAACAACATCCTCAGCTGTTAGGCACTCATCCTCACCACTGCACCTAAACCCCCTAATACTAACAATAATATGCTGTGCTGGGAGCACTCTGATTGTTTCAGCTGATTCCTTCCTAATCTCGCCCAGCTTAGCTCCACGCCCCATTAGAGCTTTAATGTATGCATCGAAGAACTCCCCTAGTGTAACTGTCTCGTACCGGTTTCCAAGGGCATCTTTAATGTCGAGTACTTCAGTGTCTAAGTGCTCAAGGTTTACCAATTCATCAACAGTGAACTTGCCCTTTAGGTTTATCCATGCGGTTATGACTGCAACACTAGGACTCCAAAGCAAAGGGCTGCGCAGGTGTATTAGGATTAGGAGGTAGGGTTCGATTCTAAACTTCGCAATCTTCTGCTTCAAGTCCTTCTTGAATTTAGGGTAATGAACCTCAGCCTCAAGCTCAACGAGCTTAAACCTTGCATAGTGACCAAAATCTAAGTAGTCGGGGTCCAGTGCCTTCTCATCATTCGCAATGATCGCGTTAAACAATGCATGACGCCTATTAATCAACTCCTTAATCCTATCGTCATTCGCAAGCTTACTAAGAAGCTCCTCATTATTCATGAACCCCTTTAAGGCTACTTCACTGCCTATAAGCCCCAGCTCCCTCGCCGCTATGTAGACGCCCACTGGTGTTGGTCCATGATTCTCAGGAGGGGCCTTGGCGGGCAGCCAAAATCCCTCAATCAATCCGCAGCACTTCATAAACCACCTCAACGTGTCATAGCTAATGGAGACGCCGAGGTCAAAGGCATATACGTAAACCAGGTCAACATCCTCAAATACCAGCTCCTCCCCACCTCCAGCAGACCCGCTCATCCGTACTGAAACCTAGGAGGCAGTCATTTAAAACTTAGAGATACACTGCTCCGTGTAACAAATCCTCAATGCAAATAAGGTGCCAATTCTTTAACTCCTCGCGCCTAGGACTTACTACTGGCGCTGTAGCATGGTGTGCAGATGCGTTGAGTTAGCCTGGTAATTTAGGAGGTACTTTCCTAGTGTATTACTTGACCTTTATTTTTACATGAACTTACGCACTTATCAAGTAATTCACTTAACGTTAGTTCATGCTTCATACCGCAGGCATTATGTGAATCTACCATGAATCTAACCTTGTAATTCGGCCGTAGACTACCCCTCACATTACATATAGGTTGCCCATTGTAACCGTTGTAGTTGAAGCACGCTGAATCAGCAAGTGGTTGCCAAGTTGTGGCCCCAGGAGGCAAGTCTGGTAGTATAATTAATGCTGATTCATCTGGGCTCCTTATTGGGCACTCTATACTTTTTCCTTCTTCTTTTGGTGAATATGTTGGTGAATATGCTAGAAGGAGTAGTAGCGTCCCCTCACCAGTAACGTCGACACTGACGGGTAGGTGCGTCTCTTTACCAATTACGGTTTTACTAAAGGCCCAGAAGTCATCATGATTCGGAATCCAGACACTCAATAAGCTGTAAACTAGTCTGCCTTGGTCATCATAAATTTCAATCCGACCCCTTGCATTTTCCGCAGTGATTCTCTTAGTAATCCAGCTAGGAACAACCCTAAACCTAACGCCACACTGGAGTGAATAGAATTCTACTGGGTGATGATATGGCTTATCTGTTATTACTCTTACGGTTAAACCAGTTATACCCTCATACTTGAATTTCGGTCCAGATATAAGCTGGCTAAGTGAGCTAAGAAACTTACAATGTAACTTACAATACTGGACCAATCCATTAAGACACAGCCCCTCATGCCTTTAAAAAATATTACGCAACAAAATCAACAACAAACCTTAGGGGCATAGCGCAAATACCACTGCCTCAATTCCTCATGCCTCGGTGACCAGTAGTGTTCAACAAGTATCCTAAACTCCTGAGGTGGTGCCCTACCCTGAAGCGTGTTGACTATGGACTCAGGCACGCCCTGGCTAACCATCCAGGTGGCAAAGAATTTGCGTAACTCATAGAGTTCAAACTCCCTGCTAAGCACCTGCTTGGCAGTCTCCTTGATCTCACGCCTAAGCCTGGATTGGTCAAAGGGCAGTAGCTTTTGCATGGCGTTCTCAACCACGTCCTGGCTGAACAGGTTGCTGGCCTGCCAAGCCTTACTCATTTTCTCAACCCAATCAACCCTATAAGGCAGGTACTCGCTCTTAACCCACCTGAGGAACTCAGGCCTCAGAAACGCAACGAACGCCCTCTTAGTCTCAGTAACCTTACCAACATGCAGCATACCGTGCTCAAGGTCAAGGTCACTTAGGCTTAGGGTGAATGGCTCACCAGGCCTAAGACCAGTTTCAGCCAGGAGCGCAAAGTAGAATTTGGACTCCACCGTTGGTAGCTGGCTCCAAATTGCCCTAAGCTGTTCAAGTGAAGGGAGCATGATGCGGTTGTTAGCCTTGGGCTTGTACACTGTGAATGAGTCGTAGAGTAGCCTGAATAGGGCTGGGTCTTTTGGCTTAAGCACAGTCTTGAGGAAGCTCTTTAAGGCTACCGTGACGTGCCTTAGCACATGCTCCTCACCCTCATCGGCTAAACCAGCTAGGAACTCCCTGATGCCCTCAGGTTCAAGCGTCCAATTAAGCTCACTGAGGGCTAGGCGTAGGTAATGCACATGGTCTCTAATGGTCTTCTCCTTAAGCCCCTTAAGCCTCTTAGCCTTAATGAATTCCTCAATGTCCTGCTCACTCACAACCCACCTAGTGCCCATACTCCTAACGTACTCACCCAGATACCTATCGAGGTAGCTGAGTAGTAACTCCCTGAAGTTTGCGTCTGCACGTGCACGGGCAATAACCCTAACAATGTCGTTAACAGTGGCTGGCTCTAGTTCAGGTACCTGCCCAAGCAGCCTAGCCAACTCCTCGGTGCTGAGGAAACTAAGCGCACGGCAGAGTAAGTCCTCTGTGACCCTGCGCTTGCCCGATCTAATCATGCTGATTAGGTTGATGGTTACGCCCAAGTCCCTGGCACGGATGCCCTTGGCCTCCATCACGTAGTTGATTATCTTAACACGCTCCTCATTGCTTATGTTATTGATGTTAATGAGCTCGCAGTCAACCATCTACAGCATACACCACAGAGGGATATTTATCCCTTCCGTAACAAGAAATACATTGACATGTAACAAGGAGACTAAGAATAGAACGAGGAGAATGTGGGGGAGTTTCATTCTCTGGCGGGCCCGGTGGGATTTGAACCCACGACCTACGGCTTAGGAGGCCGCCGCTCTAATCCAGGCTGAGCTACGGGCCCAACTATACTCATTGGTGCGGGGGTTTATGAATATTTTCCCCTCATGTGGAGGCCGCAACCATGCACCCTTAACTTGGCTTAAAGATCGCCAAAAGACTACCCCCAGGCCTATACGGTTCCCAGGGACTTGAGTAAGCCTCCACCAGTCTCCAACCGGCTGCTGATGCTAGTTCGGTTAACTCACCCAGTGTGTATGGCCTTATTGATAGTTGGGCGTTGGCTATTGGCCTTAGTGTGTAGCCGTTGCTGCCCCTTGCGTAGTAGGTCCATTGAATCCTGGCCCTGGCTGAACCCCCGTCATACTCGTACCTCTGGATGATTAGGTAGCCGCCTAGTTCATTGATTATGCTCCTGCCGGCTACTTTAACATAGTAGTGTTTATCCACGGTGTCTATGATTAGTATTGAGCCTGGCTTGGCAAGCTCCCTGCTCTGCCTTAATATTGACAGGTCTGTGTCGTAGTCGTAGTAGCCTATTATCGTGGTGTATATGAATAATATTGCGTCGAAGGGTGCGTACTGCCCAGCAACACTACTCAGTTCCCTTGCATCACCAAGCATGAAGACTACCCTATCCACAACACCCTCCTTGACTGCCCTCTCCCTGGCCTGCTCTATGAATGATGGGGATATGTCAACGCCAACCACCTTGAAGCCCAGTTTAGCCAGTGGAATCGATAACCTACCCACGCCACACCCAACGTCAAGCACCCTACCACCCCCAACCCCCCTACTGGCCAGGTAACCAGCCAGCTTGGCCGCCAACTCCTCACCCTCCCTAACCATGGCCTCATCGCCCAGTATCCTTGCGTATAAGTCAGCTTCCCTGATGAAGAAGTCCGCTACCCAATCCACTGAATTAATGCCTTGTTGGGATAGTAATAAGCCCTTCCACTAATTAAACGGGGAATACGCCAGCCTGTAATTGGGAAATGTTTTAAAGGGGTTTCCCATCGGGTGCCTGTGCCTAGGATTGTTAGGATTAGGATTTGGGGGACTAGTAACGATGCGGTGGATGCCTTGGCCAGGGACATT
>Ga0080005_134645_pt1 | contig 25312 bp, 40 predicted proteins | sample JossMetagenome_2_FD_69208 | JGI IMG/M metagenome (GOLD analysis project Ga0080005, IMG submission 69208) | Hot spring sediment microbial communities from Joseph's Coat, Yellowstone National Park, USA - JC3_ASED (SPADES assembly) (version 2) | ecosystem: Environmental > Aquatic > Thermal springs >...
ATAAACACCCTCTATGTCTTCAAAGGGAAGATAGTCCTGCTCTGCAGACCTAAGCTTTTCTCTAAGGACTGTATAATTTGACAAATTTTCGGGACACCCTTTTGGGATACCGGGACATAGGGGGACATTGCGGGACTTTCTGGGACGCTTGAAAATCAAGGGCTTCAAGAGGGTGGGTTCTCTGCAAAATTGCAGTCCGGGGGTGTCCCACGATTTTGTCAAACTTTTCTGCCAAAAAAATGGGACACTTTTTCATGGCGTTTTGCGTTGGTTCAGAATTTGACAAAAATATGGGACACCCTACCCATCTGGGCTCGTTGATTTTCTAAGTTTGTCCCACGATTTTGTCAAACTTTCACAACTCTCTAATCTTCTTTCTCACGAGGTCTCTCAGGGCTTCTCCGTAATAGTTCATCAGCTCCCGGGCGAATTCTGATGTGAGGAACTCTACAAACAGCCCCCGCTTTAAGACCTCCTCTATAATCATTTCAACGGTTCCCTCTGCGAAATGCCCTTTGTCCCACACCCACCTTTGATGTGGTAGTGGCTTAGGGGGCTTGGGTGGGCTTTCGTTCTCTTCTTCTACACTCCTCTTGAGCTTTCTTCTCTTTTGCTTTTTGAAAATATCTTCATACCTTGGGAGTGGTAGAGCTTTTGGTTTTTCTTCTAACCTACAGTGCCAGCCTTCCACTACTTCAGCCAGCCACTCTATGCCCGCAATCTCATACCCACCCTTCTTCCACCCCCGCTTGGCATACTCAATGTCTTCTATATGCGTGTATGTAAGCGTATATCTGATGTTGAACTTCTCAAGCTCTCTTTGAGTTTCTCTTGTTGCGTCAAGCAATAGTTGATCGGAAAGGACAACTACTTTTTCGTTTTCTCTCTCAAGGAAGTATAGCCACATTTACCAATATCTCCACCACCCATCCTCCCCACGGCGGTATTTGTCTGCGTATCTATATATCAATAAGGAATATTCATAGTTGATTTCACAAGCACTTCTATACTGTTTGCATCCCGTCCCTGCCCTCCACACGCAAACCTGCCCTCTCCTGCAATTTTGCAGGCATTTCTCCCACTCCCACGACCCAGCTCGCCTGCACTCCTGAACAACCCAATCGCCCCCGTTGTAGCGTTGGTATACCATCCACAAGCGTGGAGCGGGATTGCTTTTGATAAGCGTATTCAGATAATAGGCAAAGGCGTAGAAATGGTCTTTACTGTATGGCTTTGTGTAATCAGGGAACAAAGGCTTAAGCAGTGGGTCTAAGAACTTTGGCGTTAACTGGAAGTATCCAACCGAGCCGTGCCCATCGGTGCTTTCTTTCCATTGACATTTTGTTTCCTTCTCTGCGGTGGCTATGTTGTAGTGGATAGGGTAGTCTGGGGCTATGTATTTATGCGAGGCGTCTCGTATGGCTGGTTCAAGCTTTAGGCATCTGGGATTAGCCCAAAGCAAAGACAAGCCCGATATAGATAAGTAAAGCAATGGTATAAATCTTGTCATAAGGGTCTCTCCATTCAATAAATCCAACTTTTAAAACTCTCGTGATGTAGTAATAGACCAATCCTGCAGATGCGAGGGCTACCTTTCTGGCTATTGCACTCAAAAGCGTTGGTTGGTCGTAAACATAGGCAAAAGCTACAAGCATAAACACAACTGCAAGGGCTACATCAACGCTGTAATGTCTGAGTACTCTTTTAAACAGTTCTATCACTTGCATGTGTCAATCACCTCCCTTAGAAGCTCGTTTTCTCTCTCAAGTCTAAACATGTAATTGAGTAAAGACTGCAATTTTTCAGTAGGTGGCTGGTCTGGTTTGATAACGGGTCTTTCTGTTTTTGGGATGTCAGGGATAGGGCATTTAACAATAACTTCTTTCTCTATCACTTGTGGCTTTGTAGCACAGGAGAACACGAACAGGCTAAGGGCTAAAATGCTTGCTCGCTTCATCTACCATCTCCTTCAAGGCTTGGCATTCGTCTGTATGTGGTGGGATGCTCACTTGTGGGATAGGTTCTGTAGCTTTCTTGAGAAGGGTAGTATATCTCTGCTCTATCTTCTTTTTGTCAAGCTCGCATTTGCTTTTCAGTTCAGAATAAAGGCTTGTGTATTTGGTGAGGTTTTCTTGCGTAGCTTTCAGTTCTGCTTTGCACTGAGATAGTCTCTCAGCTGTCTGTAGATGCATTTTGCGTTCAATGAGCAAGCCAGCGGACAACAGCCCGCATGCTACCAAAAGCGTGAAAGACAAAGCCCAGCTCATGGGAACCTAAACCTCACTTTTCTTTTCGTGCTCCCAGTTCCACCGCCTGCGCCACCGCCACCGCCGAAATTCTGTATCCAGTCGTCCCTTCTTCTCTTCACGGAGAACTTCAAACCTCTTTTCACCACAAACTCGTTCCATTTCCGTCCTGCAGAGAACTTCAAGCCTCGTGTAATTTGCACCTCGTAGCTTGCCATCACTTCACCTCGTAGACTATCTCGTTGCCTACTTCCCTTAGCTTACTCACACTTGCGTATAGAGTTTTAAGTCTGTCTTCTATCTCCGCCACCGCAACGCCTATCCACTCTTCTTTTCTCAGCATGAAGCCTTCATCGGTGTGGAACTCGTAAGCATCTTTAACCTTGCCGTCTTCAATCACAAACACGTACTGCATCGCAAACCTCCTTTAAGCTCTTGAAAGCTCTAGTATGTAAGTGAATGTGATAGTGTCTCCCGGCAAGACACTAATCGGAGTAGCAAGCACGGAACGATCAAAGAAGTGCCACACAGCCCAGCTTGCGTTATGACTCCACACCGCATGCTCTGAAACAGTAGCGGATGTGGAGTATGAAAGCGTAGCAATAGAATACAGTCTGTATATTTGATTATTGGTGTCAAAAAAGTAGTTGTAAGTAGAAGCGGGCACGGGCGCGGTCTGTATAGGAGATTGAAGTGCTGTGTCTGTAAAGCTTTCAGGGTTTGTCCCTGTTCCAGATGTATGACCGAAAGCTGTACTCCAAGAGGATCCTCTATTGAAATTATTATCGTCGTTGTGGAATGCCCCCAACGCTTTCAAAAGCGTGATCATGCCTCGGTTCGTTATGAGCTTCTGACTTTGCAGTCCGTAGTCAATTTCCTTCCCGTCCCTCGTAATCTTTTTTGCATAAAGCTTGCTTCCCACAACAAGCAATTCCGTCTCGGGCATTATTAGTTTTCTAAAAACTCTCAAAAGCTTGTGTCTCATCATTCCACCTCCATAACTCTAATTTCTTTATTGTCTCCATACACATAAACTTCAAAGCCGGGCAGAAAATTAAAGGAAATGCTGTCTCCGGGTGAAAGCTTAAAACCGTTTGTGTTATCTACTGTGCTATTTCCGATGTAGACCTCTGCATCAGACACATTCTGAATAATCACCCACCGTGCCTTTGGGTCAAGGTCCACCTTTACTCTGCCGTTCACGGTTATTGCTCTTGTTCTTATTATTCTTCTCAACGTCTCTTGACTTAGCGGTCTATACTCGTAGCTCATAGTAGCCTCCTTTTGGCTTGGGCTCTGATTAGGGCAAACAGATAGATGTCGTTATTTGCATACTCAACTGTGAAATCAGTTAAGGGTAGCTTGCTGTAAAGCTTCTGCAAAATTGCATCTACTTCAGACTGAAACTCATCAAACTGAGAAAGCTTCTTTCTGTGTGCTACGATGATAACAAAGCTTGAGACTGTGCTGTTTCTGTCTATTTGTTCTCTTTCAATAAACACACTCATAAGCTTTTGCACATCCGCCCGCAACTCCTCAGGGTTTTTATATCCGAGGATGTGGGTGTAATCTGGGAACAACCTGTTCAGTTCAGCATACAAATCCAAAAGCCTCATGCCCTTTTCACCTCGTAAGCCCTTGGTGTCGTTCCTGTTCTGGTCATTGTCTGTGCGTTGAAGAGGCTTTGCAGTTCGTTTTGCATCTTGAGATACATATCAGATTTCTCGTAGTATTTGCTGTCTTCAGACTGTGCTAATCTCAAATACAGCCTTCTGAGGGCTACAATCTTTGCGTATTCCCTTGCCCATTCAAGCCCGGCAGTGTTTAAGTCTGTTGGTTGGATACCGAACAAGGAGAGTGTTCTTTCCGTGTATATATTTGCAAAGCTTATATCTGTATCAGATGGGCTTATGGGTTCGTCTGCAAAGTCTGCGCTTGTAATGAAAGCAAAACTCATATCACTCCCTCCAGAGCCCTCATAAACTCAAGGGCTACCTTTTTGGCTCTATCCTGCAAATTTGCAAAAAAGAAAGGATAGGGCTTGCTACCGGGATGACTCACGCTCTTTCTAAAGATATAGCCCTTAGGAGTTGAGATTTTCAAGGCTTTTCTTCTCTTGGGAAGTATAGTATGTGGCTTTGTTCCAAATTCCACGAACTTGGCGTAATCCGCTTGGGCTATTATGCGTGCGGATGTGTCTGTTGCCATATACCATGTGATTGATCTTTGAAGGTTTCCCGTGCGTGGTGTGAATGCCCGCCAGCTGTCTATCCAATCATGGATGTCTTTCACATATGTTTCAGCCGCTATCATTATTGATCTCCTAAGGCTTTTCTCTACTGCGTTTGCTTGCAGTATCTGCGGGAGTTTTTTGATCTCCAGTTCTATCTTCATCTTCAATCACCTCTATACTGTTCCCATAGATCGCTATAAGCCTCCTGAGAAGTTGCTCGGGCACGGGTTCCACAGATACGCCATCCTTGAAGTGAATAACGCCCCCGGGAAAGTAAAGGGGGCTATCTCCTTGCCATGGGATTCTTACTCTCATGGTTAGTTATTGATGTTGGTTATTTTGGCTACATCCCACTTGTTCTTGCTTGCCATGCTCACATACCACTTTAGCCTCCACTTCCTTGCATCCTTGTCTTGAACTTTGCCCACCTCTTCTATCACCACGCCCGCATTGTCTCCCATATACACGCCGTGCACCGCCGTTTGTCCAAGTCTGACTGCATATACGGAGGTTAGTCCGCTTACGATGGGGATGTATTCATTCCTTAGGATGGGTATTCCGTTGTAAGCCAATACAGGTCTTCCGAAGTTGGGCAACATCACCTCGTCAGGCTTTACGTAGAGAGTCCTGAGCAGTGCTTTAATGCTTAGGTATGTCCTTGGATGCACTATGATTGCAGTGGGTTCAGCCCCGGGAGGGAACTTCTCTAAAAGCTGGTCAAGTAGCTGGAACGATATGGGAGCACCACCTGAACCAGCGTCAACTATCATGCTCGTGTCTACGAACTTGTCCAGCCCGTCAAACTCGTTTGGTCTTGTGCTGTCTCCTGCGATGAACAACCTTTTGAACGCCCTCGTTATCGCTTCCGACGCCGCAAGTGTCTTTTCAAGTATGCGGTCTACAAGCTGTTCTACTGCGGTGGCTTCAAAGTTGTAAACTACCACATCCGCAGCGATCATTGAAATCCTGTTTTGCATCACAGTGCCAACCACGTCCACTTCAGGGATAGTCCCGTAGGGATCTACAACAGATGCGGTGGGGACATCGCCAGTCCTATACCAGCTGTAGATATTTGTTGCACTCTTGGCAAAAGGCAGTAGGGCAAACAGCTCGTCCTTGTCCGCCATATACTCAATGACCGCCCTTTCAGTTGTTTCTGCAGAAAGCCTTCCAGCTATCACCTTCAACACACTCATTTCATACCTCCTTTAGGTTTCTTAGGTTTTCTCGCCATGTTAAACACCTCCTAAAAGTTTTTTCAAAGCTTGTTTTAAGCGTTCTTCGGGGCTTTGCGGTTCTGTCTGTTCTGTAGTGTGTGGAGCACCAGAACCGCCGACTGCTTTAACGAGGAACGGATTTTCATTCAAAAACTTCTCAATTGCAGTATCCACTTCCTCGCCGTCTATCAGTATCTTACCGTCCTTGACCTGTATGGTCTTTTCTGCTTTCAGTAGCTTCAAAGCCTTGTCCGCATCTATCACCTTGTCTGCAAGCTTGCTTTTGACTTTGTATTCAATCAGAAGTTCTTCTTTTTCTTTCTGCAGTTGCTTTAGTTGTTCTTTGTATTGCTTTTCTATTTCCTTAGCTTTCTTTCTCTCTTGCTCTAAAGCTTCGTAAAGCTTGCCTTTCTCTTCAAGAATCTTAGCCTGTAAGTCATCCCAGCTTTCAAAGCCGAGGTATTTTGCTTGTTCATCAAGGTGCTTTTTGACGATTTCTTCTATATTGACGGTTTCTACCCTTTGTTCGCTTTTCTGCTGTGCTTGAGTTTGCTCTTGTGGTTGTTGTTCCTTCATTTCCTCCATCATTCATTACCTCCGCAATATTTCTGATAAAGCTCTTCAGCCTTTGCCTTGATGCTGTCTTCTCCGTGCATGCTTGCTAAACGGATTGCAGACCTCAGCATGTAGCAGTTGATAGAGCCATCTTTGTTTCTATACGGATAGCGTCTGTTTTTCGGGTCAAGAAAGTAGTCCTCTGGGAGTTTCTCTCTTTCGCTTTCTCTATCCAGCCACTTCAGTCTGTCCGTGGGAATATTGCGAACTTCGGGCATGGTATGGAAAGATAGGGCAGGGCAACGCAATGGTTTTCGCATTTTGCGAGATAGTGGGTGCTTATATTTTTACTTAGGAATGGCATTGCTTCACGACCTTGACGATGTGAAGAAGATTGAAAGGGAGCTTGAAAAATACGACAGTCTATTTTTGAAAGCAAGCGAGGTAGCCAAGCTTTTGGGCGTCTCACGGAGATTAGTGCATTATTACTGTCAGCGTGGAGAGATCTTTGCCGTGAAGTTGAGCCCGCAGAAAGGGAAGAAAGGAAAGGGGGGGAGCTGGCTGATTTATAAGGAAAGCTTGATAGAGTTTATACTGCGGAGAAATAACTACGAGGTGCTTTGAAGTCGGAGATCTTTGTTTTCTTTTATTTTGTGTAGTTCGCAGTATGACCTAAGCCTACTGAGAAGTGCCTCTGGGAGTGATTTGGCTAAGTCCGTGAAGCTGTTTGAGGTGATGAACAAATATCTCTCTTGTAATTCTGCAAAGTATAGGATTTCAATGATTAGTTCAAATCTGGGCTGTGGGAGAGTTGCGATGAGGTCATCTATCATAAAACAGTCGTAGTCTTTGTATGAGTTGTAAATCGTCTTTAGGTCTGGGAAAGCTACGCAGGAAAGATAGAGAGGGTTTGAGATTTCTCTATACTGAAGAAGCTTTGCTACCTTCCAAGTGCATGCAATTGATTTTCCCACACCGGGCTTGCCGTCAAGGATGACGCCTTTTTTCTTTGTTTCTCTAATCTTCTTCATAGCTTCGGTCTCTTTTACTCCGTTCAATGCGATTTTCAAATACTTCTCAGGGAAGCCGTTTGAAAGCATCGTGGTGTATATCTTTTCCTTGCTAAGTGCCTTGGGAACCACGCTAACCGCCTTTCCCTCTTCTATCATGAAAAAGCTTTCATACTCGTGGATTTTGGCATTTGGGAATGCTGTTTTTACTTCTTCTATGCTTTTATAAACCTTCCTCATCTTTCGCCCTCCCACTCCAAATCCAAAAGCTTCCACATGTAGCCTTCCTCATCACATACTCCTTTTAGTTGAACTGTCGCCCATACTATGCCTAACTCCTCATTTTTCACTGTTATTCTGTATATCCTTTTTGCGTTGTCTAAAGTTTCCACATCTATAAGCTCCGTCTTGCCTTCCACAAGCTCCTCTTCTGCAATTTTGCGAAGGACATTTCTGATTGGCTCGGGTCTGTTTATAAGCTTTATGTATAAATCCTTCGTCATGGCACTCCTCCTACCATGAAAAGTTGTCGTCCTCCGAGGAGAACGGCTTTTCTTCATCACTCCAGCCCTGCAGGTAGAAGTCTTTACCTCTCCTGTTTTCCTCGCTACTCCATTCTTTGCCTTGCTTTTGCTTTAGACTGGGAAGCTGTTGCCTAAACTGCAGTATTCCATTCCAGTCCTTCCGAGAATTTTTGAACACCTCATAGTCCCGCTTCAGGGCTTCTATATCCTCTCCGTTTCTTTCGTATATCTCCGCCAGTTCCTTGAGATGCTTGCCAATGATGTATTTATAGTCTGTGAACCTGAAACTCTCGGGTGGTCTATTGTCCCACAATCTCAAATACCAGCCCATTAGGTGTTGGAGTTTTTTCCCTGCTTCTTTGTTTTCCTCCTCTTCCCTTATTTCCGCCTCAAGCCTGACCTTTATTTCCATTAGCACCTTAAACGCTTCTCTGAAGTTCTTCTGCGCAAACAGTTCCAAAACCCTGTCTATCTTTTTAAGGATTTGTTTCTCCGTCATGCTACCGCCCTCCTTTGTTTTTTCATCTTCTTAAACTTGCTTTTGATAGCTTGAGGGTGGCGGTTTAATTTTTGTGAAAGCTCGTGCAAAATTGCACTCCTGCACCCGTGTTTGGAAAGGGTTTCCCAGATAAGCTCTTCTTCCCATGGTTCATATCTCCGCCTTTCTTCCATCCCCTTCTCTCTCCGAATTTTTTCTAAGAACCTTTTCCTGTATTCTTTTTCGCATTCAGAGGAACAATGCTGGTCTCTGTCTTGGACGGGGATAAAAGGTTTTCCACAAACATTGCATTTCCGCATCACCTTTTCTACAGACTCTCCCGGGAAGCCAAACACAGGCGGGTCCTCGTTTAAGACTTGGAGGATGCCCGCCTTCACTTGTGCGTTTATCAAGCTTCTTATTCTTTCTTTTGTATACTGTTTCAAGTATTTTGGTGGGTTTAGTTCCTTTAACACCATCCACGGAGTAAATACCCGAAGCCTCAGCATTATCCCCCAAATCTTCCCGTCAGTCATCTCCAATTACCTCCCGAGGGCTTTGGCTACCTTATCTAATGCCTCCACAGTAGGCTCTATCTTTTGGTTCTTAATTGCTTGTAAGCAAATTGCTGTGTCCAGTGTAGTCCAGCCTTTTTCTTTCGCAAAATTGAATATCTGCACCGGGTCTGCTTGGATGCGGTATTCTTTGATGAGGTGCGAGATTGTTTCTTGTGTTAGTGGTTGTAATTCTTTTCTTATAGCAAACCTTTTAAATAGAGAGTGATCGTGAGATGCGAGAAGCTTGGGAGTAGTCTGGTCTCCGAGGAAGAGGTAAGAAAAGCTGAGTTCCTCATCCTCGCTAAGGTCTTTTAACTCGTTGAGGATGTGCGTTTTTCTTAATAGCCTTTGGGCTTCGTCAAAGATGATGATTGGCTTCAGGTTGTAGTATAAGATGTGGTGTTTGATAAGGTCTAAAGTAGCCTCATAAGTAGACCTCGCACCGCACCCAAGACTAAAGCCCAATAACCTGTATAACCGCCCCCTCGTAATCTCTCCATCAGGAGCCTTTATATAAAACACATCTGGCTCCCGCTTTGATATTCTCTGTGCGGAGACAGTTTTACCTGTCCCCCATTTCCCCCACACAATAGCGTGGAGTGGCATTGCCTGCTCCGTGCGGAGCTTTCTTAGTGCTTGCACAACTGTTGTTATTGTTTGCTCTGCGTGCGTCATGATTCACCTCCTAAAAAGAGTTTTATTGGGTCCAGCTCCTCTTCGGGTTGGGGAGCGGGTTGTGAGCTTGGCTCAGGGCTATTGAATACTTCAAAAAAGTCTGTTGTGTTTTGTGTTTGTTGTTCTTGCTGTTCAATTTCAATAAGCTCTTCTTTTAGCTTCTTCTTTCTTCTTTCAATTCTTTTCTCTTTGTTTTTGATTTCTTTAATCTCCGTCGGGTCAAGGCTTGGGACATCTTGAGAGATTAGGCGGGCAATCCCAAGCGGGCGAGTTTCCTTCGCATCCCATACCTCTAAAATGCTTGCGTTCTCAATGTCTCTATAACAAATAACCTCTGGACTTTTCCTTGTTCTGCCGATCTCCCCAGCCCTTTCCTCAAATGGGAATACAAACTCATATTTCAGGTTGTCTATTGTTATTGTGTTATTGCGGACTGTCCTTATGAACCTTTCCCTAAACGCTTTTCTGAGTTCATTCTCTCCCATATACCTATACTCAATCGTAGAGTGTAAATGTTCAGGGACTACTGGTTCGCTGAAGTGCTCAAATCGGTGTTCTGTGCGGTTGTATGTATCTATCGCAGCTTTGAGGGCATCTTCAAAGGATGGATGGGTGTTTGTGTAATACCTTAGTAGGTCTTTTAGGTCTCTGAAAGCTCTCTCAATGAGTTTCTGGTTTGGGCTGTATGGCTTGGTGCGTGTAATCGGGATATTGAGATATTCAAGCCCTCGTGTGATAATCTCTGCCTTAAGGACTGCCTCATTGTCTGTAATTATTCTCTCTGGCAATCCGTGTTCTTTGAAAAGGGATATTAGGAACTTTGCAACGTCAAGAGAGGAGAAGGCTTTGTTATAGTGCCCCGCTACTGTATCCTCTTTTGCTTTTGCAACCATGCACGAGAGGAAGCAGCCAGACCACCTCTCCCGCACGGCAAGGATGAAATATCTCTCTCCTTTGAATGTGTAGCCTGTAGCATCTATCTCCCACTCGCCTTTTTCTCTTCTTTGCTTCCCCTTAGGCTTTCTATATTCCGCAACCTCCGACTTGTCCCTTCGCTTTAGCTCAAGGGCTTCCCAGCTTCCGAACCTCTCTTTTATAACCTCTTCCAGCCTTCTACGGAATGTCCTCTCGCTTTTGATACCCTTTAACCACAACTCCGGACTAAAAAGCTTGTAAATATACGAAATAGAGAATGTCCTCGTCCGTCCTTTTTCTTCCTTGCTGGACCTTAGAAGCTCTAAAACCCTGTCCCATATTTCGTCTTGGAATATAGGGTCTTTCCGCTGTTCCTCCGCTTTCAGTGGCTCCTTCACCCACCTTTCCACCGTACTTTTGGGTATTCCTAAGACTTTTGCGATTCTTCTGATTGGTATACCGAGAGAATAAAGTCGTATGACTTCCATCTTCCTTTCGTCCATCTCCGCCCTCCTACCAACCTCTTACAGCTTTCTTAGAGAACTCCCTCACTTTCCCGTAAATTTCATCCGCTATTTCAAACGCCCTTGTCCACCCGAGCTTTACTCCCATGTCCATTAGAAGAAGCTCCAACTGATTTCTGTAATACTCCTCTATATCCGGGGGCAAGGTCTTCTTTTCTTTTTCTTTTGCTTTCTTTTGCTCTTGTGTTATCTTTTCATATTCCTTTCTTAACTCTTCCAACTCCTCATCGGTTATGCTTTGTTCTAGCTCCTCTGCGATTTGCTCCAGTGTTTCCCATTGTTCTTTTCTTATAAGCTTTTCAATCTTTTTTACAGCTCCCTCCACAACAGAGTCCACCACCCTTAGCCTTTTTTCTCTTAACGCCTTCCTTACTACCTCCCTCGCCTTATACTCCCTTGCCCACATGTCCTTCTCTCCCTTTACCTCTTCTTTTATCTTGTTGAGTTCTTCCTCGGAAAGACTATCCTCGGTAGCTTCCTCTATTTGTTTATACACTGCGAGCAATTCGTCGGCATGTTCGTGCAAGATTTCATCTATGATTTCCTCTTTTCCGTGTATTCCTCGCCTTGATAGTTCAAACCTAAGGTTCTTCCACGTGGAGAACTGATATTCTGGGTCCAAGAGGACTTCCTTAGCTTTTTCAATAACAATCTCTTCAAGCTTTTTCCTTTCCTCGTGCTCTCTTTTTAGGCTCTCCCACAGGATTTTGGCTTTTTCAAAGAATATCCTTCTGGCTCTAACGCTTAACTCCTTGTATGGCGGGCTGGTAATCAAGAAATTCTTGACGGTTTCATAACTGGTAGCATCTATAAGCTTTTTGAAGTCTTTTTTTACTGCCTCGTTGAGATATTTCAAGATGTCCCGTAGGGTCTGGTCTTTGACTACTTCGTTGAAGGGCTTCTGCTGTAATTCCTTTTCATTCTCTTCTATGAATTCAGAAAGTGCCTTAAAACCCTCGGGCGTGGGAGTGCCGTCGGGGGTGAGTAGCTGGGTTTGGTCCAAAATCTGCAATTTTTGCAGGTTTTGGACTTGCGAATAATTCTCATTTAGCCATACTGAAATGGTTTGCTTAGGAAGTCCAAGCTTTTCCGCGATTTCTTTTTGGCTCAATCCCTGCTTCCTAAGTTCAAGGGCTTTCCTCTTCAATTCCTCATCCTTTGCCCTTCTCTTTACACCTTCCACCCAGTTGTAAATGGTTCTCTCGGAAACTCTAAACAACTTTCTTAACTTCTCTATTTCCACTCCGTCCGCATACAATAGTCTTGCCAGTTCCCTTTTTTCCTCTTTGTCTAACGGTATCCCGTGGTTTGCGTTTTTCTCAATAGCTAAAAGTCTTGCTTCTAATTCGTTCTCCAGTTCTACCACTTCCGCTTTGATTGTGTCCTTCCCAAGCCTCTTGCTTGCGAGAAGTCTGTGCATTCCGTCAATCAGCCAGTAAATCCCGTTTCCTTTGTCCCATACCGTGATGGGCGGGAACTCCTGCCCTTCTGCCATTGCTTCCTTGTATTCCTCTACCTTCTCTTCTATGGTGTGGGTGTAGATGCGTGGCAGTAAGCCTTGAATGACCTCAATCTTGCTAATCTGGACCTCAAAAATGCCTTTGTTTTTCATGCTATACACCTCCTGTATGGGTTTTGGTTTTTTGCTTTTGTAAAAAGCGGGAAGGCGTTGCACCTTCCCAAACTTGGCAACTGATAGGGAGGAAGACCCTTTTACAAAGGCGGGGCTTGGGACCCCGCAAGGAGAGGGAGGGAGGGGGAGGGAAGCCATGAGCATCATTTCCCCAACCTGTAGAACAAGTGCCTGAGCTTTTCTGCTAAGTAGATGAGTTCCTGTTCGGATAGCTGGAAGTTGATTTTTGTGTATCCACCACCTGCTTCTCCTTCCATTAGAGAGAGTATCACTTTTAGATCGTCTGACACTTGCACGCTGAGTTTTTTGTATGTGTTCCCGCTTCCTTGATGAAAGAAGCTTATAACCTCTACCCACTTCCCTTTTAGAGGTTCTTTAGCCTCTTGTGGCTGTTGATGTTGGGGCTGTTGTTCTTCTCGCTTATACTTCTTCCGTTCACTCATTGTTTACACACCTCCTTTATGGTTTGTTCAATGGCTTTTACTTCTTTAAGCATCTGCAAGGTCTGGCGGTGCTTTGCTTCGGCTATTAGCAATGCCACCATGCCAGCAAAGCCCACCAGCAAGCCAATAATCAACTGCCAAGTGCTTTCTCTCTCGGGCACTCTCATTCCTCCACCTCCTTTTTGATAGCTGGACCCACAACAGCAATTAGCTTGTCCTCGGAACTTTCCCACTTAAAGACCTCAAAGACCAAATACCCTCTGCTTGTTTCTACTTCTATAAGCTCCCAGGGCTTCAGCCACTGCCAGTTGTAAAAGCTCAAATCAAGAACAGCGAAAACTGCACCACTTACAAACTTCGCTATATTATTCATATCTGCGTGCGTCATTGCTCTACCTCCTCTGAGAGGGTTTTCTCTCCCTCTCGGCTTTTCCCACAAGCTTCTTCTTCAATTCTGCCTTTTTCAATAGCAAGGTGTAAATAGCTTCTTCCACTTCCTTGAGGTCTTCTTCAATGCTGTTAGTCTCGTCCGCAAGGGCTTCCTCAGCGTCGTTGAGCTCTTTGAGTATTTCTTTAAAAGACACTTCTCTCTCCGCAGGGTAGGGCTCCAATCTGTATCCGAGCCTATGTGCCATCTCTGCTAACGCCTTGAATGCCAACTCAGGCATGTGTTCGTGGATAATGAGCAGTGTGTCCATCGCATAGCTGAGGGGATCTCGCCTATGGAAGGGATTGTCCTCATCCATAGACCACGCATAGATTAACTTTTCACTCCTCTGGAGCCTGCTTGCCAGAGGATAAGGGCTCTTCTTCCGGAGAAACTCCCGGAAGACCCAGTTGAAGCTTGTGCTTCTCATGACTTTATACCTCCTTTATGGGATTTTTTGCTACCTTTTTTGCTGGGCGTAGGCTTCTCGCCCTTGTTTTCTACACGCCTTGACGCTAAATAAATCTCATACTGATTCGGGAGGTCATGGATATGCAAAAACTCTGCAATTTTGCGGATCAAGGGACGAGATATTTTTCTACCGGACAACACAGCAAACAAATAGACATGATTAACATTGAGAATGTTCGCCAACTTGCTAAGACTTATTCCTTGTCTTCTACCAGCCTCTTTTACAATATCCTTAATATCCTTGATGAGGTTAGAACCCATGAGAGATATTATACGCAATTTTGCACAAAAGTCAAGAGGTATGGTAGGATAGGTATGCAACATTGCACCAGCGGAGAGACAGGCAACATCCACGAAAGGCTTAAATACCTAAGGAAAGCTTTAGGGCTATCACAGGAAGAGTTCGGGGAAAGGATAGGGAGATCTCTAAGGACTATACAATACTGGGAGGCTGGCACAGTTCAAATCCCCGACACCGCCCTAAAGCTTATTGCTTCCACCTTCGGCATCTCCTACGAATGGCTAAAAACAGGGCAGGGGGAGATGTGGGAGAGGAGAGAGAAAGCATTATTAGAAGAGTTAGAAACAAAAGCAAAAGAACTCCTTGAAAAGCTTGTGCGTATTCCAGTTGTGGGGCGTGCGGGGGCAGGGTTCCCAGAAAGCCCCGCAGACATGGAGGCGGTGGGCTGGGTTCTTGTTAGCAAAGAAACATTCCAGAAAGGTGGGAAGTTCTCAGTTCAAGTGCGTGGAGACAGCATGGAACCAACCCTGCATGATGGTGATTTTGTGGTGTTTAAGCCTTATGTAGGTGATGGGTCAGATATCCCAAACGGTAAGGTGGTAGTGGTGCGAAATATTGGCGGAGAACTCATTGTTAAAAGGCTCGTAAGGATAAACGGTCAGATTGTGCTAACCTCGGACAACCCCAAATATCCACCTATCCCACCTGAAAGAGCTCAGGAAGAAGAGTTGCGGATAGTTGGGGTAGCGATTAAAATAGTGAGGGAAATTGAGGTTTAGATAGTTTTGTCCTCCAACCCCTCCTCGCAAAATGCGAAAACAATAAAACTCTCTCTCTTTATCTTCTCAAAGCATGAGCACAACTAAGGTCTATACACTTGGCAGAGGAATGCTATTTTTTAAGCCCGTCGGAGAAAACGGCTTTCAAGACTTTGGGAACGTCAAGGACTTTAGCCTTACAGTTAAGACAGAAAAACTTGAGCACTACTCCACCGCATCGGGTCTAAAAATCAAAGATGCAGAGATAGTAAAAATGCAACAGTTCAACGTTAGCTTTGAGATTGACGAACTACAGATTGAAACGCTTGAAAAGTTCGCCCTCGCAAGCAGGACAGACACAAACATCACAGCAGGTTCTGTAGTAGATGAGGCTATAAACGGAGTCAAGCAAGGCTTTTGGTATAAGCTTGCACATGAGAAGATAAAAAGAACTCCCGCACCCACAATCACCAACGACGCAACAACTCCAGCCACATACACGGAAGGCACGGACTACATCCTTGACTACGAGGCTGGAGCTATATACATAGTTCCGGGCGGGAACATCGCAGACAACACAAATCTGCGGGTTAGCTACTCTTACGATGCGATGACTAAGACTACACTTCAAAGCGGACAGAAGTATCAGATAATAGGCACCCTCTGGTTCAAAGGCGACCCACCTAAGGGACAGGTGTTGGACGTGATCGGAGATGTGTCCTTGCTTCCCTCGGGGGAACTCAAGCTTATTGGCGACGACTGGCTGACTGTAAAGTTTGAGGGAACCTTTACAAACAAACCTCAGATAATTAGCAGAGGAGTAAGATAATGGCTTTTGGGTTTTATTTAGACGCAAATCTCACACAACCTGTCAACATGAACACGCCCATCAGCATAGTGCTAAACACTACGGGAGGCGGTGCGTATATAGACATACAACTTTGGTTCGGCTCTCCAGACACCACCAAAAAATGCCAAGCTGCATCCAACCCGGGCGTAGACCAAATCACAATCACAATAAACGACACTAATCCCACCATCCACCAAGCAGACCCAAACGTCGGACCCTATTGGGTTTTAGCCCTCAACCAAGCCGACTTAGCTACAAACCCAAAGAACAACAGCATTGACATCGGCACAGAAGTTCTTGGTGGCGTAGCGAACGCTAAAAGCTTTTGGCTTCGCATATTTGAACCCGAACAGGCACCAGCCATTTGGGAGGACTGGGTCCTCACAACCAACGCCATTCTGGAGGTCAACGTATGAAGTATGAAACTGTGAAAACGGTCAGGCTTTCCGATGGCCGGGATGTGCAAGTGAGGAGTCTAACATTCAAGGACTTTATACGTTTTTCTGAACTGATTTCACAGATACTAAACGACATCCTCAAAGGGCATATAAACCCGTCTGCATATTTGCAATCTGCTGTGCCTTTTATGTCCGCCATGACTTATCTATCTCAAAGAGAAATAGAAGAACTCAAGCCCTCCGATGCCCTGAAGATTTTCAACGCATGCGTGGATGTGCTGAAGGAGGACACGGATTTTTTTACAGAACTGAAAGCACTGCTTCAAAAAGCGAACGAATTACTCTCACAGAAATCATAGAAGAACTCATCAGTGCAAACCATCAAGTCTTTGATTACCCTCTCCCTTTCGTCCGTGAAATGCTGTCCGCTTACTACAAACGCAAGATGCGGGAGTGGAAGGAGTTTGTCTATCTTGTCAAGCTTGCGGTATGGGGTTCAAAGGAAGATATAGACAGCGTGTTTGGAGAAGAAGAAAGCATAGAAGAACTTTTAGAGGAGTTTGGCGATGGCGGTCAGTGAGCAGTTAGTTCTTGAGATCAAAGCGGAAGTTGGGCAACTCAAGGCGCAGATTGAAGAGATAAGGAACAGACTTCAGGGCATAGACACGAGATGGACTGAAAACTTGCAGAAAAACATAGAACAAAGCACACAGTCAGCTAAACAGCTTGCAAGTCAGTTTGAAAGCATAGCATCAACTATAAGGACAATAGCATTGTCTTTACCCTTCATGGGCTTCATCAAAGAGGGTATTGAATTCAACAGACAGATAGAACAGGCAAGGATTGGCTTTGCTGGTATTCTCACATCTATCACACAGATAAGAAACGAACAAGGCAGACTCGTAGAAGGTGCGGAGAAATACGCAAACGCAGTTAAGCTGTCAAATCAGCTTCTCAATGAACTGCGTGTTGCAGGATTGCAGACTGTTCTAACCTTCCAAGACCTTGTTGATATAGCGCAAGGCATTATGGCGCCGTTCCTGTCGGCGGGTGGAGACCTCAAAGAGTTTGCCCAATTCGTAGTGCTACTCTCTAACGCTGTGAGTGCGATCGGCTTACCGATGAATCAGGTAGTCCAAGAGACAAGAGACCTTTTGATGGGCACTATTGATATGAACTCTCAACTTGCGAGGTCCCTCGGGATTACTAATGAGATGGTCAACAAGTGGAGGGAACAGGGGACGCTATTCCAAGAACTGACTGCAAGATTGCAGGGTTTTCAATTAGCAGGTAAGGACATAGAAACAAGCTTCACGGGTCTTTTATCCCGTATAAAAGAGATTTTCCAAGTCTTCGCAGGCATGGCTACCGCAAAAGTCTTCGAGGCTATCAAAAAAGACTTGGATGAGTTTATAGCAAAATTCTTGGTTGTCAAAGACGGCAAAATAGAACTCTCCGTGAAAGGGCAAGAACTCGTAGAAAAGCTTTCAGAAACCTTCAGCAATCTCTATCACATCATAAGCATGTTAGCTAAGGCGGTGGGCTTTATCACTGTAGAGTTCGGCGGGTTTATCACTAAAGCTTTGGAGATATACGTAGTAGTAAAAGCTGTCTCTGCTTTGAAGTCTGCTATTGAAGCCTTAATCGGCAGCATAAGAACTCTCGGCACCGTGGGCGGGACAACTATAGCGGGATTAGGTGCTTTGTTCTCACGGCTAAACATCATAGTAGCCGCTGCACTTGTAAGCTGGAACTTGGGAGAGATGCTCCGGGAGTGGCTGGATGAACAAACTAAAGGAGCTTTCACAAAATGGCTAATCAGAATAGAAACGTTCATAATTGACAGCATTAACAGGCTAAGGGCACTAATCGGCAAAATCCCGGGCATCGGACGCTTTCTCGGCATCTCGGAGGAGGAACTGCAAGAAAGCTTAAAAATCACTGCAAAGATGCGGGAGATGGCGGAGGAGGACGCTAAGAGATACAAAGAAACTCAACAAAAAGTAGCACAAGAGATAACCCAAGCAGGAAAAATAACCGCACAGGCCATAAGGCAGGTCTCTAAACAGCAAATAGAAGAAGTTTTGAAGTCCCTCAAAGATCAGGAGCAAACCATTGCAAAACTGCAGGAGATGAAGCAAAAGCTAAAGGACAGCTTGTCTCTTGAAGATGTGATGGACGCACTCAAAGATGAGACTAAAGCTTTCTCACAGAAGCTTGAACTGTCTTTAGATACTTCAGATGTAGAAGACAGAATAGATACTCTCAAGAGAAAGCTTAGAGAACTACAAGACTTACTCAAAGAGAACCTTGAAGATGAAGCACGCAAGCAAGTGCTACGGGAAATCTTGCAGACGGAACTTGAGATAGCACAAGCAGCCGTAGAGGGCTATCGGAGAAGAAAGCAGGCACTGGAGGAATTTCTCAGGGATGCATGGAGTAAAGAACAAGACTACGCACGCAAAGTAGTAGAACTCACAAGAGAACGCAACAATCTACTCGCACAGCTTGAGAAAGAAAGACAAGATCTGCTTAATAAATTCATTCCGAAAGAGCTACAGATCAAACTTGGGTTTGCCACACAGCAGGAACCCATCACGCAAGTAGCAAACATCTTGAACCTTCTCCAACAAGCCAGAGATCTTGCAAGTCAAATCCAGCAAGCAATCGCACAAGGTTTAACACCGCAACAGATAGAAATTCTCAAAATGCAGTATCAAGACTTAGTCCAGCAAATCAGAGACAACCTCAAACAGCTGACCCCTGAAGACCTCACACAAGCATTTAAAACCTTTCTCTCTATACCAAAACAAGCGCTCACAGACATGTTCACAAACATCACAGGAAGCTTTGAAAAAGCTAAAGATATGGTTTCTCAGCTTTCTGAAATTCTGCAGAGAACACCCACGGCGGAGGGTGTGGATTTTGGTAAGCTATTCGGTGCTACCTTCGTTGACTCTGTGATGAAGCAACTTCAACAGATACAAGCAAGCGTGTCTGATAGTTTCATACAACAAGCACAACGGCTTGAAGACTTCTATGCACAGCAGGTTAGCAAGCTTTCTCAGATGATCATGCAACTTGAGAACTTGAGACCACGCATACAACTTGATCTGTCTGCTGCGGAAGCACAGATACAAAGTCTGAACGGTAGAAGGATAGTGCTTTATGCGGATGTCGTCGTAGATAGCACTGCTTACAGATGAGGAGGCAGAGATGGCTGTCCGAATAGGAACCCTTACGCTGGCGGACGCTTGGATCAGAAATAAATGGGGCGGGCGAGCAGACAAGAGGAGACTTCTGACAGACAAGGTGAACTCCCTTGTGCTTCCTACGTGTGGTGTAAAAATGAGCGGAGAACGTCCTGTTGCTGTGGCGATAGACGGGACGGAATATTACGCAAGATGCATTGAATGGCAACAGAATAAACCACCAACTGCAAATTTGCAGGTTTTCAGCCCGGGCAAAGCCAAACCCGGAGACGTCATCTTTATAGCAGTAGAGGTAGAGCGATGCACTTTCCGTGCGGTAGATGTGTATGGACGGACCTATAGCCTGCAGAATTCGGAGACGATCCACGTTCAAGTCAACGACAGCTATGAGATGTATGTGATGAAGTATAGATTTTGCGGAGATGACGGCGAGGTAGTAAATGAAGGGCTAATTGAAATACCTGTAGAGGCGCAGTTAAGCGATGTGCACGAGAAAGAAATTGTAGTCAACACATGCACTTCTGCACAAGCACGTACGCTTGGGCTCATGCTTGGGACAAGGGTAGACATATCGGACGAGGATGTAAGTTTTCCTGATGCATTGATAGTTGAGGTTAACCTTGAATACATCGCAACAGATATGGTAGATACCGCAACAAGAAGCAAGCAGGGCGTAGACATATATAAAGGCGCAGTAAAGTTTAGGGTGCCAAGGGGGGCATAACATGGGTGCGAGCTATTTCTTTCCTTGCTTAACAGAGGTTTTCTCTGGTAGCGGGACAAAAATCCCGTTGAGCAATATAAGAGAAATCACCATCACGCACCCAACTGGGTCATTCTTGAAAAATGCAACAGTGCAATTTATTAACACCGATGCCCCGGACGAGATCACTATAAAATTCGGTGAGAAAGTTTTATTCAAAGGAGTTTTAAAGAGAGCAGACAGGAGGTGCAGCGGAGTAGAGGCTTACTACGAGGAAAAAGTTATAACAGACTTTGCCCCCTCGTTGGTTATCACGAGATGGTTTGTTAATACCCTTTTATACTCGGAGACAAAGAAAGCCCTGTCCGACATAGTGCTATACAATAGTCAAGGGAAAGGAAGTGTGTCGTATGATATACCATTTGCTGACCCACCGGATGATATAAGTTTCCGCGATCAAGATTCAAACCTGTACCGCTTTCAGGTCCTATACGAGGAGATTGTGGGTTTTGCAGGGGTAATAGCAATAGGCTATCACGCAGGCTTCAGCGACATAATTCTTGGTCAATACGCAAACGGAAGGCAATTTTTAGAAGCCTTTGTGAAAGCTCAAGCGTCAAGGTATTTAGAGGGAGAGCTTATTGCACTTAGAGTTGGAATAGTGCTTTTGAGGATAAACAATCAGGATTATGGATGGATGGGAACTATTGTCGCTACAGGACGTATAGCAGAAGGGTCTCCCGGGCACGTGTATGTAGATGATAAATACGTCATCTACCCAGACGACAGGTACGGAGTAATGCACAAGGTGAGGCTTACTACACTACAGGATGTTTTTGCAGTCTTCAATCAACGCTTTGTAGCAGACGAAGGAAAGACAAAGCTAATAGCATTATTAACCGTGCGAAATATAGGTGATCTAATAGGCTTGCTCCGGGAACTCCCATTAAACCTTTCCGCAACCGTAGAAAACGGGCTCCTCATTATTGACAAGGTTTCGTCTATACGGCAAAAATTCTCCCTTCCACCAAACGTCGTGTTTGATTTTACGACTCCGATTTTTCGCCCAAATTCTTACGAGGTGGTGTCTGAGGTAGGCGGACTAAGGAACGAGCTACAACTACAAGATGTAGGTGCCGTAGGGAAATATACATTCAAAACAAGCAGGGTGTTTATTGATGCGTCAGATTGGATGGGGGTTCAGAAACATTTCAGGCTGAACAGTCAAAGAGGCGGAAGACTAAAAACTGTATTACTTCCGGACATGTTTCAGCATGCATTAGTAGAATTTAACAACACATTATACAGAGTAAGGTCATACACGCATAGAATAACAAGAGAGGTAGCAGAAACAGAGATGGAAATAGTATTTGCGGAGGTGTAAACATGGGAAGCATAGAGTTCTACACTTATTGCCCCGACGAAGGGGTAGTAAAAATTTATTTCGCAGGAATTCCTCCGTTAGGGTCCACTCCAGAGGAGAACCGCATTGTGCTTCCAATCGCCTGTAAGAGAACAAGACCACCAGTGGATCCGTCCGTTGGGTATAAGCTCCGTCGGATATACTCCTACAAACCACACTACGAACTCTTAATCCCAATAGGTGGGGTTGCGGTCAATATGTTAGTTTATCGCTGGGAGAGCATCGGATTCTGGTGGACGTGGAAGGAATACAAACAAAGGGCATTTCCCTTCACTATCTATCAGTTTCCAGCGTGGGATGCACCATGGGTTTACGAGGATTGGCAAAGGATCCCAAACCTCCTGTTCCTTTCAACGACAACGTTCATGCCACCGTTCGCAGACATGTCTAACCCACGAGATCAAGACTTTCAGCTACACGTGTATTTAGTTATATATAAAGCGTCCCAAGACAGGTTTTTATACTCCGAATACCTCCTGCAGGGTCCCAAATGGAAAAAGGACTGGTTCGGGAGTATTGCAGAAGTGATGAAGTATTGGGAAGAAGTCCGGGAGACTCTACTGTTGTTCCATGACGCAGCCGTTAACGGTGAAGAAATTGCTATCTACCCCCACCCGCTTGGAAGGATAGACGACTGGTGGGAAGGTCAATACAGAGTTCTAAAGGTGATGAGATATGAATGGTTTAAAGCGATACAGGTCGGGCAGAACTCCGCCCCAGAAGAACCCCAGAATTATTACATGCAGTTCATCGTGCAGGACAGCTCAAGAGACGCCATGGCGGTTATAGTGGGGGGGTGATAAATGATAAAAAAACTCATACCTTTCTTTATAAGAGAAAATAAAGCAGAGCTATATGACTTCAGCGCCCCTCCGAAATACTGGGATGTCATCCCTGATGGCGACAGCAGATATATAGTGTATCTGTCTGGCATCCCAATTTACTACACAGACGTAAACGGGCATTTAGACTATACATACCCGCCATTCAGAAAAGATGTAAGCGCCATCAGGGTGTTCTACACGCCACCCATCCAAATAAGCACCACACCATACACCAAAGTCTCTGCGGCGTTGCGTATATTCGTATCAAACACCCACTACGCCCACACCTATCTCCGTATCAAAACCGCAGGACGGATTACTGCTCGTATCCGCATTCAAGCAGAAAATTACATAGCAGCACGGTTAAGAATTGAGACCCGCGGACCAGTTCAGGCACAGTTGAGCATCATAACAATCTACAATACAACAAGAGGGAAGGCTAAGCTCCGCATAGTAGCAGAAAATAGCAATTACTCGTCCGCCATGATCAGAATAAAGACAGAAAACATTCCGATACCTCGGGCGAAATTACAAATCTATATAAAATCAAATAAGCGAAAAATCTCCATGCCCGACTACTACGCCTTTTACGGCATCCAAACCTTCGGTTTCCTTCCGTAAGAACCACGCAAAATAGGAAAACTCTCTAAGCCATCGATTCTATATTCCATCACTATGCGTATTACTGCCAAGCGTGTATGTGAGTTTTTACGCAGGATGAGGGAACTGCAAAATTGCAGTTTTCGGACAGAGAGACTGTCTGAGAAGGAAAAACTCATAGTTCTCACGATACAACTCACAGACGCAGAATACGAAGGAGTAGGTATAAACGCCCGCTTGGCTTTGGAGGATTTGATGCGAAAGGTTCTGGAGGTGGAAGAGTGATGGAACAGCTTTTGACACATCCCGCCATCATCGTTTTTGCAGTCTCCTCGTTCGTAGCAATCGTAATCAACTACGCAATCATAAAGACAACGATGGCAAGCATGATGAAGACTTTGGAACAACTCCAAAAAGACTTAGAAGAAGAGAAGGAAAAGAACGCAGAGATTGAAAAGATGATGCTTAAAGAGTATTTGAGAAAAGAAGACTTCTTAGCGTTTCAAAACAAGGTGGAAGCACGCATGGAGATGAAACTGGAGAAGCTGGAGGAAAAAATAGAAAAGCTTTTGCACAGGCTGGAGGCTAAACAATGAGAAAGCAAGTCAATTACCTAATTCTGAAGTTTTTAGAACAAGTGTATCCCGACAGTCTTACCGTGAAAATGATTGAAGCTTTGTTGGCAGACTGGAGGATATTCACAGATAGCAAAAAGCTGCTTGAGAAGAACATCAAATATCTCTTAGACAAAGGCTACATAGAAGTGCTGGAAGTGGAACTGCCCACGCATCAGGCAAAAATCCAAAAACTCAGACTAACCGCCAAAGGCAAAGCTTTGATGGAGAAGGAATTCATTGACGAGCAAGTGGAGGAAGTTTGATGCCTCGTAGACACTCCCTTGATAGATACCCGGAAGTGAAAGAATACGCAGTGAAGGAATACGAAAGAGGGAAAACGATTAGAGAGTTGGAGCAGGAGATAAAAATCAAGTTCCCACAAGCCCAAGCGTCCAGATCTTCAATCCACAGGCTAATCAGAAAGTTAAAGCCGTTGCTTGAACTCAAGAGAAGCGGGCTACTGTCCGATGAGGACCTTGATACATTTCAGCAGTCCCAAACCCTTGCAACAATCGCCACTGGCTTACTCCTTGAAGTCATAGCGGAGTGGCAGGAAAAGGGAGAAGTGGAAGATGCAAAGATAGACGCACTAATGAGACTTGTGCATACTGCAAGTAATCTCTCACGGAGCAGTGCATACATAGAAAAGACAAAAACTCAACTAATAGAACACACAGAGAAAGTGCTTGAGAAGGTGGCAAAGACTTTAGCAAAGCATTTAGATGAAGACCTCGCAAAGCGTATCATAGCGGAGCTAAAGCATGAGTTATAAAGAGAAGGCGGTTAGCAGAGTTTTGGAAAGGGTTCTCATCTCAGAAGCGGACAAGAACAGGAAAGAGCGGGCAAGGAACGACTTTGCTTTCTTTTGCCAAACCTACCTTCCGCACATCTTCAGAAAGCCCTTTGCAGATTTTCAGCTTGAGATAATCAGCTTTTTGGAAGACCCGCAGATGAAACGAGTAGTTGTTGCGGCGCCCAGAGAGCACGGGAAAACATCTCTCATATACTTGGGCTATGTTCTGTGGTCTATCCTATACGGCAAGCACAAGTTCATTGTTTGCATCGGAGCATCCGAGCAAAGGGCTAAGGAACAATTGGAGGATATTCGGTTAGAGCTTGAAAACAACACTGCAATTTTGCAGGACTTCGGAGAAATCATCAAACGGGCTACGGTGGAGAGAATAGACACAGTGCACACGACAGTGATTTCACGGGGTGCAGGGCAGAAGCTGAGAGGTTTAGTCAAGCGTGGAGAAAGACCCGATTTAGTCATACTTGACGACATAGAGTCAGAAGAACACGCAAACTCTAAATCTTTGAGGGACAAGCTAAAGAAGTGGTTTTACAGAGTGGTTATGGGCTTATCCCAGAACGCAAAAATATTTGTGATCGGAACCATCCTCCACTACGATAGCCTTTTGAATGAGCTGATCACAAAGGGACAGGAGCTTGGTTGGTTTGCTAAGAAATACAGAGCCATCACCGACGAGGGCACGCCGTTGCACCCACATCTCTGGACACTGGAAACGTTAGAAAGGAAAAGGCAGGAAATCGGAAGCTACGCTTTTGCTTCTGAGTATATGAACGAGCCCTTGTCGGATGAGGACAGGATATTCAGGCAGGAGTGGATTAGGTATTATGAAGAGAAACTGGATCTATCCAAGCTTGACATTGTGGCGGGCGTTGACCCAAGCACAGGCAAAGAGAAAGGAGACTACACAGCAATAGCGGTTTTGGGCAGGGATAAGGAGACAGGGTGTATATATTCCTTATTTATA
>Ga0080005_129925_pt1 | contig 25295 bp, 21 predicted proteins | sample JossMetagenome_2_FD_69208 | JGI IMG/M metagenome (GOLD analysis project Ga0080005, IMG submission 69208) | Hot spring sediment microbial communities from Joseph's Coat, Yellowstone National Park, USA - JC3_ASED (SPADES assembly) (version 2) | ecosystem: Environmental > Aquatic > Thermal springs >...
TGCCCAATTACGTCAAGGACGAGCTGAGGAGGGTGTTGCCACCTACCAGCGTTCCCGCTAACCCCTTGGACTTGACCGGTGACGCCACGAGGGAGAGGTACAACGCCGCGCTGAAGGTGGTCCAGGACGTGAACGCGACCAAGGTGGTCGTGGTTGAGTCCTTGCCGTTCATCTCGAGCGCTGAGGTGGCCAGGTCCGTTTCTAACTTCAAGGGCAAGGGGGTTGTGGGAGTGGTCATGGGGATGGACGAGGAGTTGGCCATGAGGGTCTTGGAGAGCGCCGGGGTGCCCGGTTTCTACTTCCCAGAGGACGCCGTTAGGGCCATAAGCCTCGCGAGCCTCAGGCCGAGCCCGAGGAGGAAGATAAGGACGAAACAGCCTATAGAAGCGGCGTTGGAGCTGGTGAAGGGAAAGACATCGCTCAGGGACTTCGAGGCCTTGAGGCTCATGGAGATCTACGGCATCAGGACCCCCAAGTGGGGGATTGCGGAGAGCGAGGAGGAGGCCGTCAGGGTTGCCGACCAGATAGGCTACCCGGTGGTCATGAAGATCTCCCCAGAGGAGCCGGTTCACAAGACGGAGCTGAAGGGCGTGGCGCTGAACGTCACGAAGGAGCAGGTCGCGGAGACCTACAGGAGGCTCTCCCAGATAACCAAGAGGGTGCTGGTTCAGGAGCAGCTCACAGGCTTGGAAATATTCATAGGCGGTATGAGGGATCCCACCTTCGGCCACGTGGTTCTTATCGGGCCTGGGGGGATCTACGTCGACGTCCTGAAGATGGTGAGCTACGGTATAGCCCCCATATACGAGGACGAGGCGTACGACATGCTGAAGGAGAGCAAGGTCCTGGACATGCTGAAGGCTAGAAGGAGGGGCTACGACGAGCACTCGCTTATAAGGACTCTGGTCACCGTCTCGAGGATGATCGTGGACTTGGACGTCAAGGAGCTCGACCTGAACCCCGTGTTCGTGAACGAGAGAGGGGCTTTCGCGGCGGACGTGAGGATTACCTTCGGATGAAGCGATTTATTTTAATTTAAGTGGAAAAAATCACGTGCTTACGTAGATTATGTATATCCCTTCCCAGTTGTTTACGACCGCGTAAGCGATGGCGCTCTGGTCGGCGAGGTAGCTCTTGAACACCGGGTCGTTTTCGACGTTAATCACTTGCCCGTCGTAGACCGTCTTCAAGAGTCCCAAGGGTATTACCGTGATCTGGTTCACCTGCTTGCCGGAGATGTTGTAAATCACCCCGAGGTTGCCGAAAACGTAGGGGTTCATGGTGAAGTTGACGTTAGAATCCGCTATCGCTATCACGAAGAAGGCGGAGCTGATGTTCGGGGCCAGGTAGATGCGGTCCATGAGGTCCTGCGGTATCCACGCCTTGATGTAAAGGGTCGAGCCGTTCTTCACGTTGTAGAGCTCGATGGTTATGTTAACGTGGTTCACGAGGTTGTAGAGCGTGTAGTACGCGAGGACAGGCGAGGTCGGCAGGCCCAAATAGGTCACGTTAATCACGTTGATCACGGCGTAGCTGTACTGGGTGTTGAGAGCCAAGTATATGGGGTGTGCGCTGATCGCACTGCTCTGAGCGAAGACGACGAAGCCCACGGCAACGCTGAAGACAGCTATAATAGCCAGGGCTCTCCTTAGCATATCGAAATTATTACGAACAACAAGTTATATAAACGTAATCGGAGGCCCTAGACGACGATGGATGCGAAGGAGATTATAACGAACTTCAAGCTGGAGTGTTTCGATCGCCAGCTCTACTTGAGCCTGGCTAAGAGGGAGAGGGACGAGGGCCTAAGGGCGGCCTTAACGAGGATAGCCGAGATGGAGGGCGGCCACGTGGAGGTCTGGAGGAAGTTGGCTGAGGCCAAGTCCGTCAAGCTGCCCTCCAAACCCTTGGGGGCACTTGACAAAGCGAGGCTTAGGTTCTACCTTCTGATGAGGAGGCTTATGGGCAGTAAGCTGTTCTATCGGTACTTGGACTACAAGGAGACGGAGGACTCTGAGAAGTACCTGAAATTCGCCGAGGCCCCCGACCTGCCTGAGGAGCTCAGGGAGGACATGAGGAGGTTGGCCGTAGAGGAGGCCGTCCACGAGAGGGTCTTCAGGACGTTAGAGCTCGGCTACTCGGCGGAGTTCGTTTACGGCATAAGTGACGGCCTGGTGGAGGTCTTAGCCGCGGTCTCGGGGCTGAGCGGGGCCATAAGCTCAGCGCAGTTAGTGGCCCTCGGAGGGCTGATAATAGGGGTCTCGGGAAGCCTGTCCATGGGCATAGGGGCTTTCCTTTCCACCAAAGTGGAGGAGGAGGGCGAGAGATCGGAGAGGAAGATAGTGGAGCTCGAGAAGAGGCTCGACCCCAAGGCGGTGGAGAGGAGGCTTGAGGAGTTCCTGAGGTCTATCGGCCTCGAAGGGAGGGTAAACCCGAAGTCGCTGGTTCATGTGGCGGAGAACGTCCTGTTTAAGGAGGAAGGGACTGACGCCAAGAAGGCCGCTCTGGTTACGATGGCCTCCTATTTCACTGGCGCTGTAATACCGACCCTTCCCTTCGCCTTAGGCTTATCCGGGCTGAGCGGAGTTCTGGCTTCTTACGCGGTTAGTCTCGCTTCCGTAGCCATCGTGGGCTACTTCATAGGGGTCATAAGCATGGCGAATGCGAGGAGGAAGTCGCTCCAGATGACCGCTCTGGCGCTGGGAGCGGCGTTAGCTACTCACCTCATAGGCCTCTTGGCCAACGCGCTCCTCGGCCTGAAAATCTAAACGCTCCAGCCTTCAAGCTCGGAGCACGTTACAACTTCACGCTCTAAAGCCGAGGATACAAGGAATTCAGAAACAACATTAATTCAGGGAAAGAAAGACGATCAGCTCGAGCCGGAAACCTCCTTCTTGAACTCCTCTACAGCCTTCTTTATCTCGTCCATCGACGCCTCGTCCTCCAGCGTGCTTACGTCCCCCGCAGACTGCCCCATCATGACGGCCTTTATGACCCTTCTCATGACCTTCCCAGACCTCGTCTTCGGGAGCTTCCCGACGAAGTGGATGTCGGGGGTCACTATGGCGCCCATGAACTTCCTCACGTGCTCCTGTATACTCTTAGCCAGCTCGGGGGACGGCTTGTAGCCCTCCTTCAGCACCACGAATATGTGGACTTGCTCTCCCTTTACTGGGTCGGGAAGCCCTATCGCTGCAGCCTCCGAGACCGCAGGGTGAGCGGTGACTATGGACTCCACCTCTCCGGCTCCTATCCTGTGGGCCGCTACCTTTATCGTCTCGTCGGCCCTTCCGGTCACCCATATGTAGCCCTCCTCGTCTATCATTGCGAAGTCTCCTGGATAGTACACGCTGGAGCCGAACTTGCTGAAGTAGGTCTTCTTCAGCCTCTCGTTGTTCGGATCGTTCCACATGCCTATCATCATCATCGGCGGGAACGGCGGGTACATCACTAGGTAGCCCCTCTGCCTCGGCTTGGCAGGGTTGCCGTTCTCGTCCAAGACCCCTATCTTGTTTCCGGGCAGCGGGAAGCCCACGGCCGGGCCGCTCTTCATGGGCAGGTAAACCAGCCCGGGCAGGTAGCCGATGTTGGGCCCGCCGGTCTCGGTCTGCCACCACTGGTGCGACATGAAGACCGCCCCTCCTCCCACGGCCTCCAGCCCGAACTTCCACGGGGCGTAGTTGAGGGGCTCTCCGTTGGTCACTATCACCCTAAGCGAGGACAGGTCGTGGGCCTTGATGTAGTCCTCACCGTACCTCATCAGGTACCTCAGGAACGTAGCGGAAGTGCCGAAGGTTGTGGCCCTGTACCTCTCAATTAGCTCGGCCCACTTGTCGGGGTAGGGATAGTCGGGGGCGGACTCGTAAATGACGACGGTCCTGCCCATGACCAGAGGCGAGTAGGTTATGTACGAGTGCCCGACGATCCAGCCTATGTCGCTGGTGTTGAAGAGCACGTCGTTCTCTTGGCTCAGGCCGTAGCTCCACAGGAGCATGAGCGAGGTTCCGACCAAGTAACCTCCGGTGCTGTGAACTATTCCCTTCGGCTTCCCGGTGGTTCCGGAAGTGTAAAGGATGAACATGGGATCTGTGGCCTCAACCGGTACGGGCTCTACGTACTTGTGCTTGCCCACCTCCGTGAAATCCACGTCCCTGCCCTCCTTCATGTTAACGTCTATCCCGGACCTCCTCCAGACCAGGACCTTCTGAACGGTGCTCTTGCTCCCCAGCTTATCTAAGGCCTCGTCCACTATGGCCTTCAGATTGACTATTTTACCCCTCCTGGGGAAGCCGTCCGCGGTGATGACGACCTTGGAGCCTGCGTCCTCTATCCTGTCCGCCAACGCCTGAGCGCCGAAGCCGGCGAAGACCACACTGTGTATCGCCCCCAGCCTCGCCGTGGCGAGCTTCGCTATGACCCCTTCAGGCGTCAGGGGCATGTAGATGGTGACCCTGTCTCCCTTCCCCACTCCCAGCTCCCTCAGCGCGTTGGCCCACCTGTTGACTTCGTAGTAGAGGTCGTTGTAGGTGACTATCCTCCTCTCTCCCCTCTCGCTTTCCCAAACGATGGCGGCTTTGTTCCCTCTCCCCGACTTAACGTGCCTGTCCACGGCGTTGTAGGACGCGTTGAGCTTGGCCCCCACGAACCACTTCGTCATCGGGTCCTCCTGGACGAAGACCTTCTTCCAGGGCTCGAACCAGTCAATAAACTGCTCGGCCACCTCTGCCCAGAACTTCTCGGGTTCCTCCACGCTCCTCCTGTAAACCTTCTGGTAAAGCCTAAGGTTGTAATCGGCCTTCTCCTCGAACTCCTTCTCGACTGGCTCAGGGGTTATTTGGGCCTGCTCCACCATCGGACTTAAATCGCTTTATATTATTTATATACTTTCACGCCAGGCCGTCTGGTCCGCCTCTCGGAGGGTTTCCCGCCTCAAGAGGCACGATCAGCTTCGGCCCGACTTCTCCAGCCTAAGGTAAACCGAAACGGACGTTGAGGTGAGGTGTAGGCGTTTTAAGGATGCGTTCTGATCGTTAGGGCATGCGGACGAATGAGGCTAGAGCCTTCGCAGTGAGTTGGTTGATATGGGGAGCGGGCTATGCGGTGTATTACCCTTTCTACCCACTGTTCGCCGAGAGGTTCGTGGGCCAGGAAGGTCTCGGACTCCTGAGCGCCGAGCTCGCGGTGTTCGGGATGCTTTTCCCGATCCTCGGCGCGGAGTTAGGGGCTAGGATCGGACCACAGGGTGTTATAGCCCTGGGGATGGCTTTGAGCGGTCTCGGATTGGCCCTGATCCCCTTCGCGTGGGACTATCCCACCTTCCTAGCCTTCTCAGTCATGTCGTACGCTTTCTTCATTGCCCTGCCTAACTTCTACTCGTGGATGGCGAATTTTGGGGAGGGCACGATCTCGACCGTTTGGGCCGCCTCTATCCTGCCATTGATTGTCTTCCCCCTTGTAGGCGGAGGAGTCGTGCAGTACCTGGGCTTCACCTTCGTCTTCTTGGTCGGAGGCATACTCACCGCCCTCTCGGGGTTAGTGGTCCTGAACCAAGGCGATCCCTCTGTGGAGGCCGGGAAGTACCAGAGGATAAGCCCCGTCCCGATGGCCTGCGTCGTTCCCATCGCTGTGACCTTCCCCTACCTGACACCCGCGCTCAACGACCTGGGGCTTAACTACCTAGCAGTGGGCCTCCTCATGAGCCTGGCGGAGTTCCTGGGCATGGTCCTCAGCTATTCGATGCCGAAGCTCAGGACCTGGGGGCTGGTGATATCACTCCTTATCTTCTCCCTGGTGCCCTTAGTCTACGTCAACGTCGGGTTCGGCGTGGCCTTCGGGGCGTGGGAGGCCATAATCCCCCTCTCGCTGGAGTTCGCCGTATTCAATAAGAGCCTCAGGGGATACGCCGCAGTCAACTCCAGCCAGCAGTTCGGGTGGCTCTTGGGCTTCTTAGTGGACTCGGCCCTCAGGGCTCCCGAGCGGTCATTGCTGCTCAGCTCAGCTCTCTCGATAGCGCTGGCCTTCACCGTCTGGTTGGCTTTCGGTAGGAAGCGGAGGAAGGTGACGTCTTGAGTGTGCTCCCTTCGAATCACGTCGTCGAGCAGATTACTGATTCCTTCTGAACCTCTCCTTGATCCAGTGCCTAACGCCGTAAAAGAACACGTTCTTATGCGGGCAAGCGTCCACGCATTCCCCTATACCTACGCACTTAATCGACCTGAACTCGCCCTTCTTTATGAACTCTCCCCTCATATCTGTTAAACCTACTGGGCAAGCGTTGGCACAGTCCACAGTCTTACAACTCGCACAAACTTGAGGGTCTCTGACCTTCAGCCTGAATAGCCCTATTCTGCTTACGGCCTGGTTAAAAACTCCCCAATAACACCAACCTTGAGTCACGCAAGCGAAGGTCCCCATGAAAGGTATCGATATGAACACGACGTACCACAATATGCCGAACAACATGAAATAGATCAGTGAAGTTATATCTACACCTTCAACAGCGAAAGGTATCACGCCCGAGCTATTGAGTTAGGAAATGACAGCGCTAACTAAAACTCCAACGGAAACCCCGACGGCTACTACCTTATACCACTTCCCTGTCTTCGAAGTGAGCGTCTTCCAACCTAGCTTCGACGTCCTATTGAACACCTTCAAGGAATCGTAAAAGTTGCCTTGATACATTAAAGGAGCGCTGCAAGTCACGGCGCACAAGTTCCTCGAACCGAACAAGAAGCTGAGGACGGCGTAAACCACGTAAGTCCCTATCAGACCGAACAGGACTGAGTTGGTGACTCCCCCGAGAGTCCCTATTCCCATGCTCCACATGTAGGGTATGTAAGGTAGTTGGGATGAAATAGGTGAGAAGTTAGGCAAATAAATTGAGTAAATTGTGTAAGCTATTATCAATAAACTCATCCTAACCCTCACTTCCCTATCCTTAATCTCCAGCATCTTCTTGAACGCCAGGAAGCCCATTTCAATTCCCATCATCATCATGAACCACACGCTACCCAACACGCTCCCGACTACATCTACTCCGTCCCACAGCACGTTCAACGGCGTGCTAGGAGTTAGCCACGGTAGAGTCAGGCTACATATGAAGCCGTTCACGCCGGCACTAAAGACGCCGTTCGCGAAATCCAGAACAGCTCCCATGAAGAACTCCATTACGAAAGTGGAGAAAACTATCGCAAAGGCTGTTTTGGCGTCTCTCAAGTAGTTCCCCTTAATACGGCTAGGCCCCACAGAAGCCCTGTAGACGAACCATACCATAGCAACGATCATTGAAAGGTCGAAGAGTAAGAGCGATGAATACAAGAAGTATAAGAATTCTCCGACCATCATTAAGGAGAAAATCAAGAGGAGCTCTAATACTGTAAAGGTGTCTTGTGTAGCCTTAAGCCTGTCTTTATACAGAGTCTTATAGATTACTATCGTCGCCGCTATCATTATGAAAGTCGATAACCAAAAGGCGTAAACACCGAAGATTTCCGGAAACCAAGGCATCAGTAGGAAAAGGGCTACTAAGTATTTCCTCATATTACCATCAAGCCTGTTGAAAGAGAAGAGGAGCGTTAAACCCATTTCTACCGTCATTACCCCTACGAACCAAGGGTTCTCGACCGAGGAGTCGATAGTTGCTGGTAACCCGGTTTGTAACGCGAATATCAAGGAACCCATCAAGGCTTCGGAACTGACCATGAGTACTGAGAAAATCAGGTAAGCGAGCTCCTTCTTGATGTTCTTAATTTGGAGGATCATGTCATGTAGAGGGCGAAGACCATGTACCCCCCGTTTATTATGAGGAAGTACGTCACGTCGTGGTGCAACAAATAGAGGTAAGCGCCTAGGTTCATCGTTAGCATCATTCCCTCTAAGTAGAGACTTACCAGTACTCTTCTATCGCTTTTCCATTTTTCAACCTCATAAATTACGTAGACCATTACAGCTAGCATTAGGACTGAGATCAGCAACGAAAGAGCCATTGGATTTGCAACCGCAAGAACCATTGAATTTCCAACACGCGATACATGAAAGTGTTTAAAAACGTTTCTTCTGAATGAATGAGTTGAGTGTGGACAACAATTTTGCTAATTCAGTATAAATTGTATAGGGTGTAAATTAAATTCCACTCGCCACAAGATTAATTCATTAATTAGGTAGTAATAATTTTAATTTTTATTAAAATTTTTATTATAAAACTAAAGTGTCTAAAGGAGTAGACTTTAAGGTAATTTTGAATACATTTCAAATAAATGAAATTATTATCCGCACTCATCTATTGTATAGAGAGCGAGTAAAGCAGTCTTAAGCACTCTTAATCGCTGAGCCAACCGTGTACATAGCCAAAGATCTGATAGAACGGGTTTAATCCTAAAGGTATAGCAATAACACTCCATATTATAAATCCGTAAAGTAAATATAACGCCATATCTTTAAGATAGGAGTTCTGCTTGTCATTCCTTAATAAAAAGTACATCAATAACGAACCTACTGGCCCTACAAAGTAAAGTAACCCCAGCCACCTTTCTGATCCTTTTCTAGCAATTAATAAATAAAAGGCCCCAATAATGTAACCTACACCAGCTAAAGCCCCGCCTAACAACCATAAAAAACGGTTACCTTTAACCTCTACTCTCACAAATTATAGTATCTTTTAGCAAATTTAAACTTTTACCACGGTCGTGTCCGTGACGCATCATTGTTGGATAATAGTGGATAAGTCAGTGACATCTCCCAGAGTCGGCAACCTCTACGAATTCCTTACTAGTAAATTCCGTACAGGAACAAACTCATGCCCACGATCTCCGAGATATACAGTGCTATGTAAAATCCGCTGGCCGCCAACATGCCGCCGAAGGCTAGGATTACTACTCCTAAAATCACCATGCCCATTTTTAAACGATTGGCCTTAAATAGCATGGCCCTAGCCGCTAAAAACAAAATAACTCCAGTGCCTGGGATCGTGACTACGGAAGAAGCACTTACCACTAATGGTGGGTAGTTCACTGGTAAGTAATCTTCTACTACGTTAAAGCTCTGAGCTAGGATCGCAATTACTAAAATGATACTCGCTATAACACTGTATACGTAATATAATTTCACGAACTTTAGGGGTAGCTGTTGTATAGACCCTAAGGATAGAACTAGTACTAATTCAGCGACTACAAACACATATATTGCACTCAACGGATAATTACTTACTCCAAACGCGAAAAGCACTTGACATAGAGCTCCTACCGAAAAGAGTACGAAACCTAAGAACCAAAAGAGCCACATATTGCTTTTACTTCTGTCGTACTTTCTCCATGCAAGGATCGTTAAACCCAGGCTTAACACGAACGTTATTAAAGACCACGTAATAGCCTCGAATTGAACCCCGTTCATATATGAAAAATGGAATTTAACCTTAAAAAATTACGCCTTTGCCTTTCTGGCGACCTTCTCTAACGCTCTCCTGTACAAGACTTCGTATGAAACTGCAGTAACACCACCTATAACTAGTATTCCAGCCATTCCCAATACTATTGTGCCAGCGGTTAAAGTAGTAGGATTAGTTAATAGTAAAGATGCCGGAACTCCGGCTAGGCTTCCTTGAATTTCCGGTACAGTACCGGCTGGTACGGCATCTTGCAATATCATACCTTGAGTGAACACTCCAAACATCAATGCGCCTGCGTAAGTCAGCAGGAAAACCCACATCTGTCTCCATGGTATGTTCTTGAACGTCGACAGGTATAATAACACATAAGTTAGTATTACGAATATCCAATAGCCCGGATTACCTACAGCACTCTGAAATACTACTGGTAGCCACGTTGCAGTACTAGCCAAGAATATTATATGCGAAAGCGTTAGTCCAGCAACGCCTAGATACCACCTCTCCTTAATACCATAGTATGTTACTGTGAAGTACACTACATAGAATACAACTCCCAGGAAGAACACTATATTAAACGGATTGAATAGCATTTGCACGTAGTCAGGAGTTATTTGCAATTGTAGTAGACTTTGCAAAGTGAATTGGAACCCGTAACCGCTGAATACTGAAGTGAACAACGTGTTACCCAAAAAGGCGACTATCAGTGCTATAGGCATTGCTAATGTTAGATACTTCTCTTCATCCATACGCAAACCTAAGCTTCCAGCACCTTCAGCAGCGCCTATTAAGAAGTGATGCAAGCCGATGAATATAATTAGGGCGAGCAATGGTGCTATTAAAACCTCACCCGTTACGAACATTACTGGGGCGAAAATCGTGTCTAACGTCACCACTAAATATACTAAAGAAGTCGCAATAATGGCCCACAGAGCTCCTAACGCTGCGATCATTCTCTGCTTGTAACTCTCTATTCTGCATATGGGAACCATTACGATTGAACCGGCCTCAATCATAAAAATTGTTACAAACCACGCGAGGGGTACGAAGAAGAATAATACATATTCATTCATTTATTCACACCCCCGTGCACAAAATTCATGAATAAAATTAATAAAAAATCACCTCTCTTTGTTAATTATCTTATCGTTTCCTACACTCAAGTCCTTAGAAGTCTGAGCGGCCGTTACTCCTACTCCAACGGAACCGCTTAAGAGTGATAGAGAGGCGGAAACATCATTAGTAATTCTGCTGGCCGAGAACAGCTTCTTCAACATGTATATGGTTCCAGCTACAGCAACAGCTAGAACGGCCATTATAGTTATTCCTATTGGCAAGACCTCTGGACTGTTACTAAACGCGTCCGCGGTAGCCAGACCGGCTTGAATAGCGTATAATCCGGAGGCAGTTTGCACCATTGGTCCCCATATAACCCATGGCTGTCTCCCAGTCTCAGCGGCTACCCAACCAGCTTCCCATGCTACTAGTTGCAACCAACCGAATAAGAATGCGGCAGCCAAGGGTATAGTCTTCTCTGTAGGATTGTCTAAACCTAAGAAGCTTAACCACTTCGGCCTTCTCCACACCGAGTAAGCTAATATCCAGGCTACTAGTGCACCGACTATTCCTAAGGTAGCGTGGATATCGTATGCGTTATGGGCGATCTCCCATATCGGATTCCAGGCCTCACTCACGAAACTCGAGTACCCTAAGACTACAGCGTTAGGATCAGGTGGCCATGAGACCAACAAGCTCAATAGACCGGGTATTTTGATGCCGAGGAACTCTAATGGAGCATTGGATTGAGTCGTCATAAGACCCTCCAAAGTCGCTAGCTTCAGAGGCTGGTGCCAGTACAAAGCCTTTCCGGCATTGTCACCGGCCCACGCTAAGAATATAGCATCAGCAGCCCACAGGTAAGCGGAGAGCTTGAACCCTCTAGTGTAGTACTCCTTCTCCTCACGGCCCATATTCTTTCTAGTTAACATTCTATAAGCGAAATAGCCTAATATACTACCGAATCCTACGAACCAGGCGCCCGCGACACCCATAGGTACTTCAGCAACTGCTGCCGGTGGTACGAGTGCGGCTAACGGGTTCACATCGGTTATTTGCCCACTCTGCGCGTACTGTACAACGTTAAATCCAGTAGGAGTGTTCATCCAAGAGTTAACCAAGATTATTAAAATCGCAGATGCTACAGAACCTAGCGCAATTAGAAGTCCTATAGTCATGTGCGCTCCTCTACTCAGCCTATCCCAACCGTACATGTAAAGCGCTAAGAATATTACTTCAGTGAAGAATGCTAGAACCTCAATATCGAATGGCAAGATATCAACCTGGTTTACTACGTACATCCACTTGTACCATACGGTTATGAACTCAACAGCGATAGCCGCACCAGCTGCAGAACCGACGGCGAACAAAACAGCCATAACAACTGACCATCTTTTAGCTATTGCAAGGTAATACGGGTCGTTCTTTCTATAAGCTAAATACTCAGCTGCCACTACGAATATTGGCAGCGTAATAGCCCAATACGTAAAAAGTACGTGCACTCCCATCGTATACCCTGCCAGAACACGGTCGAAGATCTCGAGACTCACTTGACTCACCCATTATAATTACAAACTCACCCGTTTTTAAACTTTTGACTTCCACTTCCCTTGGAGTTCTAAGGAGTTCTAACGAGTTCACAACAACTAGGTGGTTATCAACGTCCTTCACACCCCAACGTACTTGTTAGATGGGGGTGATAATAAATGTAAATATTTCAAATGAATGAAATTGTTGTCAAGACTCCCTATGCTTACCCTACGGATTTTAAACCCGTTTTTAAACCGCGCTCGCACCTTTACCGTTCACTTACCAGGAGTCGCGTTCCGAGCGACTGAGAAGACCGTCGTATAAAATATGTACATCGAATACAAAAGAGAAAGTTCGTAGATTACCGGCGTGAAGAACGTGGTTAGGAGCGCAACAGCAACAGCTATGTACAAGTAACGAAGCTTAGACCTAAAACCCAAGGCGCAGAAACCGAGGGAGACGAGCAGAGAGGAGTAGAACCAAGTCTTGTTGTCTAAAAGTATCGGAGGAAACGCCGTTATGCCTATTATCGGGAACACTGGCTGAGCGCTTCCCGCCCAACCCCCCTTATGTAGTGTATCAGGAAAAGGGCGAACATTTCGGCCATCATAGGGTAATAAAACCAATAGTTGTTTATCGATAGTGTGAAATAAGAAAGGGGATTAGAGAAGACGGACTTGCCGTACTGAGCGAGTTCGAAAGTGTAACCCATCATCACCTCGTTTAGTATCGCCAAAGCCGAAATAAGGCCGTCATCCTTCCCGTTATAACTCCTCGAAGCCAAGTCCTTAATCTTAAGGAGGAACGGGGCTAGGAACGCGACCATCACTATCGAATTCGTGAGGAAGGCTAGGGCTAAGGATACATTTGACGGTGAGTTCAAATAGATCGAGGCACCCACGAACATGCTCACCATCATCAATAAGAGGAATGTTATGAACCAGAAACCGGCGTAATTCCTGACTCTTTCTACTAAGTAGAGGATCACGACTATGGCCACAACCATCGATGACGCGACTAATGAGAGTAGAAAAAGAGAGACCACGCGAGAAGGGAGGGACAGGGGGATTTTAACTTATTTAACTTATGACAAATGCGACGTTCGCCTTATCAGTTTTTATCAATGTACTTCTTTCACTAAATGGCTTACTAGAATTTGAGAGATTAGATACGGCCCGTCTCTAATCACGGTTAAAGCTCAGAAAAATATCCCGGTGGGATCTAAGAGCCTTTTCATCAAGGACTTCCCAGTGCTGAGGTTGCCCCACTTCGTTAACGGCTCCTCGTTCTTCGGGTCCTCGAAGAACGCGTAGCTCCCTCCGTGGACGTAAACGGCCAACCTGGGCTCAGCTCTCTTAACCAGCTCGACGAACTCCGTAAGGCCGTTCGGCTTGGCGATGAAAGTCCTCTTGCTGGGCTGATAGGTGAGCCCAACAGCTCCCTCGTCGATCGAGAACCCCTCGAGGTCTAGCTTCCTATCGTAAGTCACGTAGACCCTCCAAGAACCCTCGTACTCCACCAGCGTAGCTAAGGGCCTCATTTTCAGGGCTTTCTCTACTTCCTCCAAGGCTATATTGTCGTAGGTCTTCGAGTGGGTGTAAACCCCCTTGGGCCTGGGGAAGAGCTTAAACCTAACCTCTAGGACAGCACCTAGTTTCCCGAAAGTCCCCGCGAGGGCTTTCCAGGAAACCACCTTACCGGGGAAGGCGACCCTCAGCTCGGTTATCCAGTCGGAGGGGTTACCGAAGGCCGTAGAGAGGGGTGAGGGCATGTCGCTCGCCACGAGCCCGCCAGCGGTACCGTCGTAAGTCGTGGGTATCATATACCCCAAGGACAGGGCCTCCTCCTGGGCCTTGGTTACGGAGGCACCGGCCTGGGCTACGAGCTCCTCCCCCGATATCTCGTAACCCTGTAGCTTCCTCATGTAGAGCTTCTTGACCCCCCTCACGTCGGGGGAGTGCTTGCCGAACCCCCTCACTACGACCTTGTCGCCTGACCGCCTGACCTCCTCGAGAAGCAAAGGAACCTCATCGATGCTGGCGGGCTCCACGGCTTCATGCTTTTAGTTACAATACTCTTTTAAGGGATAAGACCGGGGTTCAGGATTTAAGCGGTCAATTAGCTCCTAGAGCCGTGGCGTCCCCTTCGGATCACCTAGCCAACGAGAGGACCTTCCTGGCCTGGGTGAGGACCGGGATAGCCCTAATCGGCTTCGGCCTCGTCATAGCTAAGTTCGCGATCTTCATATCGTTGATAAACCCCTCGAAACAGCCCACGGGCTCCGTCAGGCTGGGTGAGCTCCTGGTGCTAATGGGAGCCGTGGTGATAGTTTACGGCCTCTACGATTACCTAACGGTGGAGAGAATGCTGAAGAGCGGTAACTTCAGGACGAGGACTAACTCTCACGTCGCGTTCATAGCCGTAGTGATGGCCTTGACTATAGCCTCAGCGCTTCTCGTACTATAGGGGTTCAAGCTCTCTAACGAATAACGAGAATAACCCTTTTACCTAAGCGGCGAGCTGTATAAGAAAATGTCCGAAGAGGGAGTGAGGGATGCTGTGCATAGAGGCCAAAGACCTCCACAAGAGGTACGGGAAGGTAGTGGCCCTCGAAGGGCTGAGCTTCGGCGTGGAGTGCGGGGAGAAGGTAGCGCTTATAGGCCCGAACGGGGCCGGGAAGTCCACCACCCTGAGGATCCTGGTAGGCTTGATTTCCCCCGACCAGGGCTACGCCAAGATAGCGGGTTACGACCCTGACAGCATAATGGCACGGAAGGTCTTAGGTTACTTGCCCGAGGACGCGAGCCCTTACCCCGTGCTCACGGTTAGGGAGAACCTGGAGTACATAGCCGCCCTTAGGGGTGTTGAGGACGTGAAGGAGAGAGTCGAGGAAATGTTGGACCTGCTTGAGCTTAGGGAGGTGGAGAGGAGGAGGGTGATGACGCTCTCCAGGGGGCAGAGGCAGAAGGTCGCCATAGCGTTAGCCCTGATTCACAGGCCGAAGGTCCTGTTGCTAGACGAGCCCCTCAACTACCTGGACATCCCTACCCAGGAGAAGGTGATAAGCTATCTGAACTCCCTGAAGGACGCAACTACGTTGGTGGCCACACACATAATGTCCATAGCGGTGAGGCTCACCAGCAGGGTTCTTATAGTATCTCACGGTAAGCTGATCTGGACAGGGACAGTTCAGGAGCTCAGATATATGGGGAAGGAGGACGAGCCTATAGAGAGCGTGGTGGCGAGAATGATGAGAGGGTCAGGCTGAACGTTTTCCCTAGAGTAATCAAACGGCCAGAACTTCGAGCACTCCACCCGGTCGCATCAGCTGTCATGGCTTGATTGCTCTGTAAAGGTTGAGCTTTGACCTGCTCTTCCTGTTAGATTACTGAGAGGGTTTACGTCTAGGCTAACGAATTGGAACAGCTGAGCTTATTGGCCCACGTTCACTCAATTCTCAAACGATGCTCTGGAGGCTCATCAAATTCGCAGTAATCAGCAGGATCTCGAAGGAGGGCCTAATCCTGTTAATCCTACTTAACGCCTTCATACTGCTAGTCAGTTTCGAAGCCTATCTCCACGGTGTGGCCTCACTGCAGTACGAGTCGTACGCCACCCTTTACGTGGCCTTCGTTTTCGTGCTCCTCGGCCTTCAGGTCAGAATAGGGATCCTCAAGTCCGACTTCGACTATTACTTCACGTTGCCGATTGACAGGAAGACGCTCGGAACTGCTTTGATAATAGCCAACCTGATCTTCATTTCGGTTCTAAGCTTGTCCTTCGTTGCAATAACCTTGTCCCCCTACGGATTCGCCGTAGCCCCATTCTTAGGAATTTCCCTGGCATCCCTGACCTTGATGACCTACGGTATGAGCCTGAAGGAAAGGGTAGCGATATTCGGGATCATAGGGCTCTGGCTCTCCTCCGCTTCCTTAGGCTTTCCATTCAGCCCGTTGTCAGCCGTAACCGGACACCCGATCGAAGGGTTACTGTCAGCAGCGGCCTTCGCCATGGTCACCCTCTACCTCGGCGTGAGGAGGGCCGGAGCTTTGGACGTCGTGACCATGAGGGAGGTCAGCAGGAGCGAGACAGGCAGGGAGTCTTTATACACAGTCTCCTTCACGGGTACGAGCCCGTTCCTAGCTGTTCTAAGGCTAAAACTGCATTACGTAGGGATCACGAGCAGGTACGGCTTCATAGGAGCCACCACGAGCGTTAAGGCCAGGGCAATCCCCCTCAGAACCGCGATGCCGATAGTCGCGGCAGTAGGGGTGATTTACTTCATCGTGCTGAGCGTCCTGAGGTCATCGGGTACCGGGAGCGTCATTACGGCCATGGTTATGGGCAATGTTTACATGTTCACCTTCATCATGACCACTGCTGGGTCGTCTAGCGTGACCATGGAGAGGTTATGGCCTACAGTTGTTAGCTTGGGGCCGAAGTATCTGAAGTACGTTATCCTATCCTCATTGATCCAGGCCATGGTGTTGATCTCGCCCGTCGGAATAGCTCAATTAACCTTCCTCCTCCTTTACGAGACCTCCTACTTCATCAATTCGGCGTTAGCGCTCTTCGGCTATATACCGTTGGCGACGGCGATATCCATAATGATCTTCGCCTACTTCATTCCAGTCCAGCTGAAGGACGACCTCAACGTGACTTACCAGGAGTTCAGGCCCTTCGGGTTCGTTGCAGGTGTACTGACGGGGCTTCTCTTCATGCCCGCCGCGTTTTTCATGTTGATCCCCGCCTGGGTTATGGTCGTGGCGATAGCCTTAATCGCACTCATCCTCGCAGCCCTTACCTCGGAGGACGTGCTGAAAATCCTGATTGAGAAAATGATCGAGAGAGGTTACATCTGAGAGCTTTTTGCCTCTGGCTTTTACTCTCTCTCGTGCCGAAGGTCGCGGTCATAATGGGCTCGAAGTCGGACTGGGAGGTGATGAAGGAGGCGGTTCAAGTGCTGAAGGAGTTCGGGGTAGAGGTGGAGGTCAGGGTCGTCTCGGCCCACAGGACTCCTGACTTCATGGCGGAGTACGCCAAGACCGCGAGCGAGAGGGGTATCGAGGTGATAATAGCGGGGGCCGGAGGGGCTGCCCACTTGCCTGGAATGACCGCTAGCCACACCCACTTGCCTGTAATAGGGGTGCCCATCCCGTCGAAGCACCTGAACGGCTTAGACTCACTCCTCTCAATAGTCCAGATGCCTTATGGAATCCCTGTGGCTACTGTGGCCATAGGCAACGCCAAGAACGCGGCCCTGCTGGCGATAAGGATCCTCTCCATAAAGTACCCCGAGCTCGCCCAGAAGATGAAGGAGTTCACGGAGAGAATGAAACGGGAAGTCCTCAGCACGGAACTGCCGGAGACTTGAGGGATATCGAGCGTCACAAGGGTTACGACAGCTCGTTTTAAAGACGTAATGCTTAGCGAGGCCTTCATACGGCTCCTAGCAGGGCCCTTAACGCCCTATAAACCTCGGCGACGCTCCAGGCCTGGGCGAAGGCCCCAGCGGGTCTATAAGGCGGTACGTCCTCGAAGAGCTCGGGCAGGAAGCCGTTCCTCGACTTCACCGTCTCGATCAGGGGGTACAGGTAATGCAACAGCTCGAGGGCTTCTTCCCTGAAGTACCTAAGCACGAAGTCGACGTAAGCCCCGAGAAGCCAGGGCCAAATCACGCCGTTATGATAGGCCAGATCCCTCTCCGCCCTGGGCCCCCTCCAGGTGGGCCTGTACTTCGGATCCCTCCTGCTCAAGGTGGAGAGGCCGTAAGGCCTGAGGAGCTCTGCCTCAACTGTGTTTCTCACTACGTTTACCATCTCCTCGGGGCCCACGGGGAACGGGAGGGAGTAGGCGAATATCATGTTGGGCCTCACGCTCCGGTCGGGAACCCCTTCGGGGGAGATGTAGTCGTAAAGGCCCCAGGGCGCGGTGAACGCCTCAGCGAAGGCGGACTTGAGCCTCCCCGCCCTACTGCTGAACTCCTCGACCGGTTCCTCACCCAGGGACTCCCGCATGTCGTTGAACGCCATCAGGGCGTTGTAGAGCAGGGCGTTGACTTCAACCGCAGCCCCTTCCCTGGGTGTTACCACTGTGCCGTCGAAGCTGGCGTCCATCCAGGTCCTCGGTGCCCCTGAGTGATAAAGAAGGCCGTCTTTCCAGTACAGTACCCTTGTCCCCCGGACGTAATGCCATAGACAATCCTCGACCGCTCTCAGGACTTCCCTGACGAAGTCCTTGTCCTTAGACTTCAGGAAGTACTTGTAGAGCGCGTTGACGGCCCACAGCGTTACGTCGACCCCCAGGTAGAACGGCTCACCTCCGGGCGTTATGTGGTTGGGGAGCAGGCCCTCGTTGCAGTAGGGGAGGTACCTCCTGAAGATGGACTTGGCCCGTTCGAACCCTCCGTCGAGCAGGAGTAGGCCCTCCATGGAGATGAACGTGTCCCTGCCCCACTCGTCGAACCAGTGGTAGCCCGCCATAATAGCGTAGCCCTCCTTCCCCTTGACCACGAAGGCCTTGGTCGCCTCCCTCAGAAGGGATATCTCGTCCCGCGGGGACTCGGCCCTCTCGGCGTAGCCGGGCCTCTTGGGGTAAAACACCAGCTCCACCGAGCCCTCGGCCTCTATACAGAAGGGGTTGAACAGGTCTTCCACGTAGTGGTTACCCAGGATCCTGTCGACGTCGTACTGGAAGTTGTAGTACCAGTAGCCACTGGTGTACGGCCTGCCGTTCGAGTAGCTCACCCTGAGGTGGGGCGTACCGTCCCTGAGTACGAGGATCTCCTTTTCCCTGAAGGACGTCTCGAAGTAGTACTGACCCCTCCTCATTACGTCGTGATGGCTCCTGTAGCCCACTAACGGGCAGAGCTTGAGCCTCCCCTTCTCGGCCGAGTACCTGACTATTACGCAATCCACCCCCTGGCAGGCCACGATCTCCTTCGCGACGGTAACGCCTTCCACGCTGTACCTCCACGAGACGTAGTTCCTCCCCCAAGTGAAGGACTGAATGTACTCGTAGCCTTTCGGGTGAGTTACGTCGGGCACGTAGCGGTTGGTGCCGAACGGTATCTCGTCGCCGTAAATGAGGGACTCCTCGATCTTGGAGAGCAGGAGGAACCTCCTGTGGGGAGGGTTAGTCGGCGCTATGAGGAGGCCGTGGTAAGTCCTCGCGTTGTAACCGCAGAAAGTGGATGAGGCGTAACCCCCGGTGCCGAAGGTGAGGAGCCACTCGTCAGAACAGGCCTCTATCTTCAACCCTACCTGAGCCTACAATAGGCCGACGAATTTAAGGGTTATCACGAACTCGGCGTGCGACCAGAGAAGCGGAATCACGTTGGTCGAGGTCAGGGTCTCCGGGTCGACCTGTTCGGGCAATAGACCTGAGGGTGTCGCCCTTTTGGCGGTCCAGTCCAGGTAGGCTAAGGCCTCATCCCTCTTCCCAATCATGGCCTTATACCTAGCCAGCCAAAGGGTGGTAATCAGCCAAGGGTTTGGCTGTGCCTTCACCCTCCTGTAAGGGTCGTCCTCGTACCTCGCGAGCCCTCCGTTAACCTTCAGCTTACCCTCGACTAGCTCCGCCGTTTTCACCATCACCGGATCCCTGGGGTCTACCATGCCGAAGATGGCGGGGGCTAGCATGCTTGAGTCAACGGTCAAGTCCTGCTGACCCTCCTTGTTAAGCATCCTTACGAACCTCCCCTCATGCGTGAGCCTCTTCATCGCCTGCTCCTTCAGGTAGGACGAGAAGCTCTGAGCGTCAGAAGCTAAGGAGTGGTCGCCCATGTCGTCGAGGAGTTGCCTCACCGAGTTGAGCCCCGCGTAGATGGTGGAGACCGTCCATATGTGAATCCCGTACCTCTCCTCCCAAAGGTCCCAACTGGGCTTCGGAAGGCCGTCCTCCACGAAGCCTAGAATAAACTTGACCGCTGGCCTCACGAAGCTCCTGTAGACCTCCAGCAAGTCGTCCAGATCCATGTACATCCTATAATGCTCTCCTACAGCCCACAGCTCGATGGCCGTCTCGTCCTCCTGGATTGGATAAACGGGCTTCCCGTCCATGAACCTCGGGTGCCAAGAGGAGGCCAACCTCAAGTCCGGGTTGTACTTCTGGTGAAGGAACCCCTGCTCCGAGACCATTAGCGGCAGGGTCTTGTAGTGCCTCAGGGCTACCCCTCTGAAGCCCAGGAGGTCCAGGGCGTGGGCCACTATTCCCGCGTCCCTGGGCCACACGTAGTTGTAGTAGTCCCCCCAGAGCGAAGTATAGCTGTAGTCCGAGGAGGCTATTATCGAGCCGTTAAGGCCAGTATGACCCCTCATTACCGCCACGCTCGCCTTCGCTAGGAAGTCGTAATCCCTCTCCTTACTGCTGATACTCTTGGTTAACACGTTCCAGAAGCTCGACCACGCCGAGAAGGAGAGTTCTACGGAAGTAGGGGAGGCCGTGGAGGCCCTCTGGAACGCCTCGCTGTAGCCCATCCCCAAGGCGTAGACCACGTATAGTTTATTCACCCCTCCAGGGGGGACTCTTACCGTTACGGAGAAGGCCAAGTTCGTGTCGCCGTTATCGGCCGCCCTGAAGCTTACCGAGGCGTCCTTAACGTCCTCGACCAGGTCACCCTTCCCTGCGGCGTAGCTAACGTCGCAACCGTTAGCGCAAAAGGCCTTAAGGGCCAGGTACCTGGAGGACTTATAAGCAACTAGCCCCTTGAGCTCGGGGTCGTAGAAGGCCGAGTCTCCTACCCTGTTGGAATAGAAGTTCACGTCGATGAGGGAGGCGAGCGAAACGGTCTTCTCAGCGTTCTCAGGGTTGTAAAACCTGATTATCCTGTAAACTATCGGGTCGTAAACGTCAAGGAAATCGGTCTTGGTGATCACGATTTTGCCCAGCTCGAGCTCGGTCTGTAGGGCGTTTACTCGGGGGACGAACCTAACCATGGGCGATAACTCCGAGACCTCCTTGGGCTGGTCAACCTTTACGTAAATCAATTCGTTGTTTCCGCCCGTTTGGTTCTCTAAACCGACGTAAGGGTAATAGAGATCGACTATCCTGCCGAACTCGTCGTAGTTTACCAGCACGACCCCGTTGCCTAAAGACGCGAACCTCAAGACCCTCTAAACTAAATGAGGAAATGAGGAGGAGATAAAATCGTCACATTCCCTTCGTCCCTCAGGTGAGGACGGTGTCGTAGATCTTGCTTTCGGCGTTTATGTGCTTATGCGGGTAGATCTTGGAGTTTATTAGCTCAGTCCCCTCCTCTATGACCACGTCGTCGGCTATCACGCTCTTTACTATTCTTACGGGCCTGGACTTGCTCGACCTTATCTCCACGTACCTCCCGATCACGGAGTCCTCGATCACCGCGTAGTCACCTATGATCGTTCTGTCCATTATCGCGCTGTTAACTATCCTCACGTGCTTCCCGATTACGGTGAAGTTGTCCACGCTCGAGTTCTCTATGATTGTGCCCTCCTCGATCTGACAATGCCTGCCTATCAGTACGGAGCCCTCGAGCTTGAGCCTTCCCTGCTTGTACAGCCTGGCGATCCTCTTCCTCCTCTTTATCGAGTCCGGGCTCGTTCCTTGGACGAACGCCCTCGCCTCCTTGGCTACCCTCACGGCCCTCAAGTCCTTCTCGTCTAGGGTGGAGAGGAGCGTCCTCATTGCCTCGAGGTACCTGTCGGGGCTTCCCACGTCGAACCAGACCCCATCTATCTCGTAGGCGTAGACCGGGTAGCCTTTCTCGATCAAGTAAGGAATGACGTCCTTGCCGAAGTCCATCCTGCCCATTTTCAGCATGTTCTGGAGGTCGCTGCTCTTGAAGACTTTCCTTATCTCCGGGCTGATGACGTAAAGCCCGGTGTTGGCCAGGTTGGAGGGCGCCTCCTCTCTCTTGGGCTTCTCCACGAACCTGGTTATCCTTCCCTCCTCATCGACGACGGCCACTCCGAACTCCTCGACTCTATCGACCCTCTTGAGGCCTATGGTCATGAACGCTCCCTTTTGCTTGTGGAACTCCAGGACTTTCCTTACGTTCGTTTTGAAGATGTTATCGCCCTGGACCACTATGAAGTCCTCGTTTATGTCGTAGTACTCTACGCTCACCCTGACAGCGTCCGCGTTACCTACGCTCTCGTACCTCGGCATGTACTTGAAGTGAACCCTGGGCCCTATGCCGTACTTCGCCGAGAACCCGTAACCCTCGCCGAAGTAATTGAAGAGGTCCCTGTAGTTCCAGTACCCCCTGGCCCCGAAGATGAACTCCCTGAAGCCCTGCTTCGCTAGCTCGAGTATGGTGAACTCTATCAGGGGCCTGTTGAGGAGCCTCACCACTGCCTTGGAGGTCTCGGCCGTTAGGGGCCTCAGCCTAACGGCCTCGCCGCCTATAGGAATGATGACTTTTGGGTCAACGTGGGACATCTTCGTAGTATTATCTATTATTTAACGACCATAATAAAGGCGATAAGGGTAAACGCGGGACCTTTTCCGCATAATAACCTCAATGGGCCAGAGTAATCCAGGGAGCCTTGCGCAAGCTCGCCTTCGGCTTCGAGGTCCATCAGCCCTTCAGGATTAGGAGGGACTACTTCTGGAACCCGAGGTACAGGGGTTCGCCCCTGGAGAGGTTCTACGACGACGAGCTCAATAGGGAGGTCTTCATGAGGGTGACGCGGAAGTGCTACGTTCCCGCGACGAAGATAGTCCTGGAGTCCATAGAGGAGGCTGAGGACGAGGGGAGGGAAGTCAGGTTCTTCTACTCCGTCTCCGGTACCTTCCTGGAACAGGCAGAGAGGTGGGGGAGGGAGGTACTCGACCTCTTCAGGCAGTTGGCCTCGACCAAGAGGGTCGAGTTCCTCGCGCAGACGTACTATCACAGCGTCACCTCCTTGTGGGACGACCTCACAGAGTGGAGGGAACAGGTTAAGATGCACGTCGAGGCCGTGAGGGACCTGTTGGGCTACAACCCCACGACCTTCGAGAACACCGAGCTTCTCATGAACGAGAGGATAGCTGAGGAGGTGAGCCAGATGGGCTTCAGGGTAGTCCTGGCCGAGGGTAAGGAGAGCGTGCTGAGAGGGAGATCCCCCAATTACCCCTACAGGGTGAGCGGCCTTCCTTTAACCGTTCTGTTCAGGAACTACAGGCTCAGCGACGACATAGCCTTCAGGTTCTCCGACAGGAGCTGGGACCAACACCCCCTGACGGCAGAGAAGTTCGCCTCCTGGGTAGCACGGAGCGAGGGCTATTCGGGGCTTGTCTTCGTGGATTACGAGACCTTCGGGGAACACCACTGGCCCGAGACGGGAATACTGGAGTTCCTGAGGTGGCTCCCGAGGGAGTTACTGAAAAGGAACGTGGAAATGGTGACTCCCTCCATGTTGGCTGACGAGAGCTACGACGAGGTGCAGCTCATGGGCACCTTCTCCTGGGCCGACGTGAGGAAGGACGAGACCGCCTGGCTGGGTAACATAATGCAGTGGGCCTACGACGAGGCAGTCAGGAGGGGGGAGATGCTGGCCAAGAGGTTAGGAGGAGAGTGGCTGAAGGCCTGGAGGCGCTTCACGACCAGCGACCATTACTACTACCTTTTCGTCGGCGAGGGCGGGCCGATGGAGGTGCACAAGTACTTCAGCTCGTTTAACACCCCCCTCGACGCATTCATCAACGAGTTCTTCGCGTTGGTCACGTTCGTCGAGGACATGAGGAAGGAGCTCAGGATTAAGAACGAGCCTTTCTACTTCGTCGAGGGACTTAAAAGGGGGCCCGTGGCCTGGACCTGGGACGACTTCCTGAAGATAGTCAAGAGATCAGAGAGGTACAGGAGGTTCCAGGATTTCGCCGAGAAGTGGAAGGAGAGCCTGGGCGGCGAAACGAATGAAATTTAATGTAAATCTCCCTTCAGTTCACTGATGCTTATCAAGGACCTGATGATAACGGACCCCCCGACGCTCGAGAGGAACGCCTACGTCTACGAGGTCTTCAGGAAGGTTAACGAGAGGGGAATCGGGAGGGTGATAGTGCTCGCCGACGGCAACCTCACCGGGATAATCTCCACGAGGGACCTCGTGAACCTGATAGACCTAAGGTGCAGGAGCTCGTGCGAGAAGTCCGACGTTTACGGTATGATATACAGGACGGCCGAGGAGGTAATGAGCCCCCAGCCCCAGGTGGCCTACGAGGAGATGGAGCCATTGGACGCCCTAACCGCAATGGTCGCCAGGAACTTCGGTGCCTTACCGGTGCTGAACTCAGTAGGCAGGTTGACTGGGATAGTGACCGAAAGGGAGATGCTCCTGCTGTTCCAGGACATAGATGAGCTCCTATCGGTTAGGAGGTTCATGTCCAAGAGGGTTAGGACCGCCTACAAGGACGCCAAGGTAAGGGACGCCGTTTCCATCATGGCCAAAGGCGGCTTCAGGAGGCTTCCCGTCACCGACGAGACGGGAAAAGTGATAGGGATTGTGACGGCGAGCGATATAGTCAGAAGGATGGATAAAGAGATAAGGAAGGGCAACCCCGAGGAGTACATGGGGAAACCCCTTCACGAAGTCATGAACAGGAACGTCCTAACCGTGAGGCCAGAGGACAGCGTCAACCAGGCGGCTGCGAGGATGATCATAGAGAGGGTAGGTTCCCTGTTGGTCCTGGACGAGAACGGTAAGGCAGCCGGGATAATCACCGAAAGGGACCTGGTGATGGCCCTCTACCATCAGCTCCACCTCACTTTGAAGTGAGGGAAGAGACTTGAAGGAAGTGGTGTTCACAGAGAGGGCCCCGAAGCCGATAGGGCCCTACTCTCAGGCGATAAAGCTGGGGAACCTCCTCTTCGTCTCCGGGCAGATACCGATAGACCCCGCCACCAATGAGGTCGTCAAGGGAGGGATAAAGGACCAGACCGAGAGGGTCCTAGAGAACCTCAGGGCAATCCTGGAGGCCGCGAACATGACGCTCGACGACGTGATCATGGCCTTCGTTTACCTCAGCGACATGGCGGACTTCCCCCAGTTCAACGAGGTCTACTCCAGGTACTTCAAGGAGAGGCCTCCCGCGAGGGTCACCGTGGCCGTAAAGTCCCTGCCGAGGGACGTGAAGGTAGAGATCGCGGTGATAGCGGGTAAAGGGTGAGTTTGTTAAAGGCCACCGCTCCTCGTCAAGATAGTATGAAGGACCTCAGGACTAATTCTTCATCAAGAGGACTCGGTCACGTTTCCTTAGCGTTCACGCGCGGAAGTGGGGATCACGGTATAAAAAGGTCGGTCAGGCCTTGAGAGCCCTCATCACGAGGGCAGGGCTCGTGCCCCTCATCATTCCCCTCTTTTGGCCACGTCCC
>Ga0080005_130543_pt1 | contig 25239 bp, 27 predicted proteins | sample JossMetagenome_2_FD_69208 | JGI IMG/M metagenome (GOLD analysis project Ga0080005, IMG submission 69208) | Hot spring sediment microbial communities from Joseph's Coat, Yellowstone National Park, USA - JC3_ASED (SPADES assembly) (version 2) | ecosystem: Environmental > Aquatic > Thermal springs >...
GCTGTGGTTAAGGCGGCTGTGGCCGGCGAGTACGAGGCCGTGAGGGTCTACTTCACGCACCCCATAGACTTGGCTAAAGATTTTGAGGCGTTCGCCGAGGGGGATGTCTACATCGTTGATGTGGCTATCGATGAGAAGACCGCCGAGGAGGTGCGGAGGGCGTTCCGGGGCTACGGGGGGAGGGTTGTGTATATAGACCACCACCCGCTCTCTGTGGACCTGCCGGGGGTTGATGTAGTGCACGAGGTGGGGAGCTCCGCCTCTGAGCTCACCTACCGCCACCTGGGGGGCAGGTTGCCGAGGCTGTACAGCAGAATTGCGCTGTACGGCGCCATCGGGGACTACCTCGACCACACGCAGTGGGTGGAGGAGGCGCTGGAGGCTTGGGACAGGAGGCTAGTGTATTTCGAGGCCGGCGTCCTCATGCAGGGGCTGGAGCGGGCGCGGAAAGACCACGAGTTTAGGCGGGCTGTGGTTGACCACCTGGCGGGGAACTCGCCGCCGTCGGCCATGGAGCGCCTCATGAAACTCGCCGAGGAGCAGGCCAGGATCAACGAGGCGTTGGTGGGCTGGGTGGCAAGAAACGCCTTTCTACACGGCGCAGTAGCTGTGGTTGTCAACCCCCCAGGGCCGCTGGGGCTCGCCGCCAACCTGGCGAGGGGGCTGACTGGGGCTGAGGTAGGCGTGGCGGCTGAGGAGAGGGGCGACATATACGTAATGAGCCTCAGGTCGAGGAGGGTGGACCTGAACCAGTTCTTAAGAGGCTTCGCGAAGAGATACGGCGTGTCAGGCGGGGGCCACCCCAACGCCGCCGGCGCGAGGATGCCGAAGCCCCTGCTTAAAACGCTGGTGGAGGAGCTCAACCGCCTGGCTGGAGGCCCCTAGCCCGAGACGTAGATGACGCCGGAGGTGGGGGGCTTCGCCAGCTTCTTTATCTCCCTGGGCTCCGTGAGCCAGTTGACCACGTTGCGGAGGAATTGCCAGTTGTCTCCCTGGGTTATGAAATACGGCGTGAAGGACCTCACGGAGCCTATGAACAGGAAGTTGCCCGTCTGCGCCGCCACTGTGTAGTTGCCTTCGCCGTAGCCGAAGACGTACCCCCTGGCCGTTAGGCGGTGCGGCGCGTTGGTTGCGACGGCCGAGGGGCTGAAGAGAACCAGCCTCGTGACGCCGCGGAGCAGGTTCCAGTTGCCCTGCGGCTCGACGGCGACGAACTGCCAGTTGCGGAGGTAGTTGTCGCCGCCGGCGGTGAAGTTGTAGACGGCGCGGAGGCCCGACATGTTGAAATACATCAGCAGCGGATCGAAGGCGGCGAAGGCGGAGTAAGGCGCCACGTAGGAGATGCCTGAGATTGTCACTATGGCGCTGGCTCTCATGTCGTAGAAGTAGGCCACCCTCACGCCGCGTGCCGTGGCGTTTACCACCGCGGCTACGGCGTCGCGGGAGAAGGGGGCGGTTGGGTTCACCACCACCAGCGCCGTGGCGTTGCCCAGCAGTGTGGTGAGCTGGTTCTCGTTGGAGGCCGCCACGAGGACGTGGCCCCTGGCGGCGAGCTCGGCCCTGAGCACCTCGACGAAGCTCCTCGGCACCATGTTGCCGTGGGCCATGTCTAACACGACGTAGGGCCTGTCTGTGGGGAAGGTGGGCAACGTGGCGTTTCTCCTCCCGTCTGTCCTGACGTCTAGCTGGAGGGCAGCTGGGTAGAGGTAAAACATGGGAACCGGCGTGGAGTTGAGCAGTTGCGACAGGGAGACGCGCCATGCGGCGCCGCTCTGGCGCGCTGAGGCGTTCGCCGCATCGCCGATGTACACGACGGAGTACTGCTTCAAGCCCAGCTCCTTGGCCATGTCGGCCACGGCGTCAAACACGCCGCCGATTTTGTCTATAAGCCCCATCTCCCTAGCCTGGTCCGCAGTGAAGACGGCCGCAGTTTCTAAGACGGCGGGGTCTGTCCTTATCCGGCCGGCGCGGCCTCTGAGGACCGCCTCGACGAAGTTAAGCCTGACGCGTTCAATGTCGTTGTAGTAGTCCGTGAGGTCTCTCCCGTAGTACTTGAGAGGGCCCGTGGTGTAGATGTAGTCAGGTATGTCGTAGAGGTACTCCTCAGGCCACAGCACCGCGATTACCCCGATGCTCCCTACCCAGCTGGAGGGCGTTGCGTATATCCTCTCGGCGGCCACCGCCACGTAGTAGGCCCCCGACGCCGCGAGGCCCGTCACCACGGCGTATTTCGTCTTGTTTATACCCCGGAGCGCGGTGTACAGCGCCTCCGTGTCCGAGACGGTGCCCCCCGGCGAGTTTATCACAAGTACAAGCCCAGCCACGTCGCTCCTCTGCGCCAGCTTCGTGAGTGCAGACACCAGCTGGCCCACCTGTGGGCCTTGAAGGACGAAGTCCACGGGGACGAGCACAATCTTCGGCTTCTGGGGTTGCGGGGCCTCCGCGGCTGGCTTCGGCATGCACTGCGTAAGCGCTATGAGGAGCGCGGCGACGCCCAGCGCCAGGGCCAGCGCCACGCCTAAGGCAAGGTTCCTATCTGCCATGGAGTGTAGAAGAGGGGTGTATATATACGCTTTCGGACGCTAGGCGCGCCGCCCCCAGTCGTCTCTAGGCGGCGTGAAGACGTCCACCACCACGGCGTCTGTAACGGCGGCGGCCGAATGCTCAACGCCCGGCGGAGGAGTTCTTGTAGATCTGACAAAGAAAGAAGTCAGGATTAGAAAGTGAAGCGGAGAAAAGGGGAAATGTTGTTATTCTGAAACTCAGAAAGAGATGTGGAGTGGTTCTTGGAGAGAGTGAGGGAAGGCGGGAGACTTGTAATGGCTACCGCGTGGGTGTGCGCCAGCAGAGAAATCCGTGCCGCGAAGCTGTACGTCGTCCCTGCCTTCAGACTCAAAGTTGTGCCAAAACAGCCGCGCTGTGGGCGCAGAAGATGTACTCCCAACTAACCTCTTTTTTACTTCTCCTTTTCAGCTCCAGCAACGCTAAATATTATGGATAGCTTATCTGCACGCTATATACGTCCCCCGATTCGAGAACGCCAGCGGGGTCTGCCTCGCAGGCCACACCCACGGCTTGACCAGCGTCAACACGGCAAAACCTCCTGTTTAATACGCCGAATGCGTTACATGTTTAACTGAAAAACCGTGTCTGCAGGTTTTTACAGGTCTTTCCTTACAGGCGTAATTAGATCTGTAAGTCGAGACCTGTGGGGGTGCACCTGCAGGCACGTTGTGCAGAAAGCTGACTCTCTGCACTAGGCCTTTGTAGGTCTGTGGAATACCCCTTCGTTGGGGGAAAGAGGGGATTGCCATTAGGATGGTTCATTACATTTAATTGGTCACAGCGCTTCATGGAGAAAATTGAAAGAATTCTCGAAAGATACAAAACTTATCTAGCGTAAAAGATGTCAAGTTGGTAGTAAGGCCTTACAAGACTAGGACTGTTTTTCCTGATCTGACGAACAGAGTCATATATCTCAACGAATACCTAATCGACGATGAGGAGGTTGTTGAGTACCTAACGCTTCGCAAGTTGATGCACATAAAGCTTAACATGTACCCTTCGAGATACGGCGGCAACTTGACCTGTGCGGAGAAGTTCGACAGCATTCTGCACCTCTTCATGCCGAAGGAGAAATGAAGAGATTAGCAAAAAGATGGAAAAAGCTAGGAGAGGCGAACAGGACGTCCGCTCAATGACTTCTTTCTTCTCCTCGTCTTTGATGGGGCCTCCCAGCGCCGCTTAAGTAGCTCCGCCCTCCTAAGACTCAAGTCTCTCACATAGCGGAACGACCTCTGTGATCAGATCTATGTGGTATACCCTGGTAGGTATAACTATTCCTGTGGGTCTGTACTTGTCAGTCTTTGCTTGTGGAGAGTAAGGTTTATATAGTAAAGCAAAAGAAGAGACATGGATAAGATCGCGACTGTTATGGCGTTTAACGTGTTATGGATAGAAACATAGAAATAAAAGAACGCCTGGAGCTCGCGCTGAGGCCCGCCGAAAAGCCGACCCTGGAGGAGGTGCTTGAGGAGGTCTCCACCCGCGGCGTCTTGCGGGGGCCTGTGGACTGGGTCTTCCCGGCGTGGATGCTGTACGTGGAATACGCGACGCAGAAGATTATCGAGACGTTTCAGCTCTCAGAAGAGGAGAAGAAGCAATTGTTCCACTTCAGAGACGCGTTGACGCGGCTTCTGCGGGAGGCGTGGGCTCAGGCGAAGGAAAGGCTGACGGCGCTGTATAAAGCCGTCGCCGAGGGCATGTACAGAGTGGAGGGCAACAAGCTGTACGCGCCAGATGGGACGTGGATGCATATAGGCAAAACCATGATTGTTCTCATTCGCGACGTTAGCGCCTCGGCGCGTTTTCCCGACGTGTTGAAGCTTCCACGCGAGAGGCTTGAGCTACTCCAGCTGGGCTGGAGGGCAAGCGATGAAGGCGAGGTGGGCAACCGGTCCTATATGGCCACCACACAGCCATGGCAAGTATTCGCTTGGACTGCAACGAGATATGGAGAACTTTACATACGCGTCGCCTCGGCCAACTTGACGCGCGAGGGGGTAAGCGTATCAGTGCATTTAAGGGCAAATAGCTGGAGACAGAAGTGGGGCAAGGCGGAGGCCATAGACCTCGTCGCGAACCACCTAAGGCGCGGCGAGTGGACGCCCCTCCTAACTATGTGGCTCGGTGACGGGGTGGCTGATCGGAAGAAGGTACTGCACAGCAAGTATCAGCTTGTTATTAAGGCTAAGGAGCCTTGGAGGCTGGGCATCAGCGTAGGTACGAGAAGGGCCTTTGTTGCCAGAGGCAAAGAAGCGTTTGAGAGACTTAGGGGGTCGGCGGGCCCATACGCCGAACTGCTGGATTTGCTGAAGGCCCACAAGTGGGTCGACGTGAAGCTGGCCACTGACGACGGTTTTAGAGCCGCCTACAAGCTGAAGACGAGAAAGAGGAGTATAGACATCCTTAGAGAGACGTATAAGCACAACAACGGCGAAATCCCTACACAGCAGTTCCCACATGCTGAGGAACTAAGGAGAGGCGCCGTGGTTGTGGTGGGCGTCGTGATGTATCTACGTCTCGTCAGCGGTACGGGCGGTTCGCTCCTCGCTGATCACTACACCAGCGATGTCAGGAAGGCGCTTGCCGTCGCCGAAAGGCTAGAGTCGGCGGGATTAAGGCCCAACATTGTGAGATCTGGTCCCAAGTACGTGGTATACATTGCCACAGCTGACCTCCTAAGGATGGCAGAAAAAGACGACACGGTCAGAAGGGCTGTAGCGCTTTACCTCACCGAAAAGGTGAAAAACGGCACGCCGAGACAGAGGGAGCTCGCTGAAAAGATCTTGAAAAGACATCCTCTTTTTTATCTATTTGTTCATCTCGCCGCTTTCTAGAAGCTGGCATCGCTGTGCATTAGCCGATATCGAGCTGGGGAGCCGAGCCTGGCCGATGTACGTAGACGTAGTCTACGTATCTGAAAGCTATGTCGATTCTATGCACAATCACGAGGAATGTAATCTCTTGTTGGTTTTTGTTTTACCGGCTGGGCGTTAGATTAGACGTGTCGCGCCTCTAAGTTCCTCGATAGATACGCCCATCGCCTCAAGTATCTGTTCAAGAGACGTGCTGACGTATTCTAGATATTTCTTCTCGTCTATTTCGTCTATCCTCGCAAGCTGGATTGGCTTGACCCCCGCGGAGTCCTTGGTTTTTATTATGATTATTGCGTCGCCCTTGCCCACATTGATGCCGTATTTCATGAGTTGCTCGGCGGCTTTCACGTGTTGAGGCTTGTTTTTGGTGTATTCTTCTATGTTTTTGCTTAGGACCATTTTTATGCCGAGTTTGTCTAACGTGATCTTCTTCTCTTTTATCTTGGTCTCGGCCTCTTTCACCATTGCTATTATTATATCTCTTGTTTTTACTATATCATCTCCCGAATTTATATTTTTCAAGTTGTTTATAATATCTTCCACTAATTCTTTTACAAAGGGTGGCGCGTTGCGTTTCTTAGCCACTATGCCCTTGACAATGATGCCGCCGTCTTTGGTTACGCCGAGGTAGTTCTTCTTCCGTCCGCTAAACATCACAAATTTATATATTTTATCTAGCTCTATATCTATACCAATATTCTCTGTGTATTCAATAAGTTTTTTGATTTTATCCTCTGTAACGTTCCATAGAAACAGCGAGTCCGTATCGCCATATACAGGTATCAACCCCAGCTCCGTGGCTTTCAGAACTGTGCTGGTCATGATGTATCTGGCCAGCGCCGTGGTGAGCTCCGCCACAGGTGGACAATACAGCGGGAAAGTCTCTGCGCCGAAGACGCCGTATGACGCGTTTATAAAAACCTTCATGGCGCTCTGCACCACGTCGTAGAGCTGTCTCTCGGCGGGGGTCGGCGCTTTTTTAGCTAGCTTCTTGTAGACATGCACTCTAAGATCTCTCAAAATGCCGACAAGCGTGCTTGTGAGGCCGGGCTTGTCGCGGCACACGTTGTGTGGGAGCTCGGGTAAAGGCCTCTCGGCGTCGGGCTTGCAGTTGACGGTTTCGTAGGACAGGTTCCACTTGCTTATTATTGTGGGGTACAGAGAGGCGAAGTCTAGCACATACACGTCGAAAAATATGCCCAGCGGCGGGTCCAACACGACGGCACCGGCGTATTTCTTGCCCTTTATGATGGCCTTGGTGTGCACAGACCCCTTTTCCTTCAAGATATCCTCCTTGTTGGGTATGAGCCAGCCCCTTCTTCTGTGTTCGTAGTAGAGCATGTTCCGAATCCACGCAGAGACCTGCGACCTGGTGATGTCTTCAATAGGCATCTTGGCGATTCTTGAGAGGAGCAAGATGAGCTTCATGACCATCTCGCCGTTGTATAGGGTGAAGTAGAGCGTTATCAACGCGTCTCTGTAGTTATACTCGGCAAGCTCCCAGTAGCCCATCCTAGAGACGTTTTTCTGCCTCTCAAGCTTGCCCACGCCTAGGATAGCATACGCAATGCCGTCAAGTCCCCTCTCCCCCCTGTAGACCCCGCCGAACGCATACGCCTCTATCGCCTTAATCGCGAAAAACTTGTACATGTCTATGTGGACGCCGGGCGCCACGCTGACGTAGTCTCTCTTAGCCGCTATAGGTATCTCCTCCTTGGATATTCCCAGGGCTAGAGCCCTGTTGTAGATGTAGGGCAGGTCGAAGTTGTCGCCGTTGAATGTCACAACTACGGGGTACTGCGTAATCGTCTTCAACACTTCTCTAATCAGCTCGTATTCGCTATCGAAAAATATTACCTCGTAGTCCGGTCTGTATCTCAATTCTGCGTCGTTGCCCGGCCTGCGTAGTATTAATACGCGTCTAAGCCCGTCGCTGCCTACAAGCGCCACCGAGATGACCTCATACTCCGCCTCCCGCGGATCGGGTATCTTGTTCTCCTGAGGCGTGTATACCTCGACGTCTATGGCCACTCTCCGGATGTGGGGCACCGGCGCTTGGAACAGCGGGATCCACTCCTCGGCGATTTTGCCGTATTCTGGCTGGAACACGTTGCCGAGTGTCGACTTGATCTCCGGCGGGATGGAGATCTCCACGGGGGTCAGCCCATTGCCGTTTGACCGGTACCACATCCCTGGGATGATGTTGCGGTCGAAGAGGTAGCTGTGGTGGTACTTTATCCTAGACTCCCAAGTCTCTCTCAATATGTCTCTCAACGAGTTCTTCCCGCCGCCGACGGAGAGCGGGTCTTTGGCATATACCTTCGTAACTAGGATTTTTTTGTCGTGTAAAGCGTCGTATTTCTCCTCCACGTCGAAGTGGCTGAAGCCCGGGCGGCGTAGCACCTCGGGCATCTTTTCCGCTATCTCTTCAGGCGTCTTGTTGGTGATGAGGTAAGGCCGGTGTCCCGTGTTGTCGTACCAGTAATACACAGTATCGCCTACTGGGTCGTAGAGCTTCACGAGGGCCTTCCCCTCTGCTCCGTCGTAGACAATGGATAAAACAACAGATGGGGGTATGGCGTTGGAGATGACGCCTTTAATCCGGCTTTCCTCGATCGCCTCGCCCTCGTATTCCTTAACCTCTTCCTCAAATTCTTCAAACTCCTCCTCGAACTCGCCCACGTCTATTAGTGGGTGAGGGTTAAAAACGAAATTAGCGGTAATATCGCCGGCGTTAAAGCTTATAAAGTATTCCTACATGGATGTTCGTGGTAATTTACGTTTCGCCACATAGAACAGACAACAAGACCTCGGCGGCCACAGACCTCAAGCGAATTATCGTAACTGAGATCATAAACGAGGCTATACAAGGCGTGACGATTCTCGACGAGCGAGGCGTGCCCCTCATACACCACCTCCCCAGCACATTAACCGCGAAGACGCTGAGACAAGTCACCAACCTAATCGAAATAATTAACATCATCAGGCAGAACCAAGATGAGAACCTCGGCGACTTCCACTACGTCACCGTGAAATATGCCAACTACAAAGTCGGCATATTTGAGTTACCCAACAAGAAGGGCTGGCTCATAGTATTTGTCAATCCGCTGTGGCACATAGAAAACCTGTTGCCGAAAATTCGTCAGTTCGCCCACAGGATAAGCCAAAGCGTCACTTAGCCCTCCCCAGCCTCTGGTGAGCCGAAGCCAGCTCGTTTCTTGCCAGCGCGATTAACAGGTTCAGCTCGCCGGCGAGCACGGCCGCGGCCACTATTTCCGCGAACTTCAACGCGTTGGTCCCCGGCGGATCGCCGGGGCCCGCAATGCCGAGAAGCGCCAACGCCTCCCTCTGGGTGGGCAGGCCGGTGCCTCCGCCTACCGTGCCGACCTCCAAGCTCGGCAGGAAGACCGAGATGTAGAGCCCGTCTTCCCTAGGCTCGGTGGAGGTTATGCCCATGCTGGACTCCACCACCTGGGCCGCGTCTTGTCCCGTCGCTATGAATACGGCAGCTACTATGTTGGCGAAGTGGGCGTTGAAGCCGTATGAATGGGCTAAGGCGGAGCCTATGAGGTTCTTCCTCACGTTTACGTTGTGGACGTCCTCCGCAGTTATGCCGAGCCTCTCCAAAACCTCTTTCTTTATTACGGCCTCCGCCACAACTGTCTTCCCCCGGCCCAGCAGGAAGTTTACGGCGTTGGCCTTCTTATCTACGCACATATTGCCGCTGAGTGCGACGAGCCTCGCCTTTGGGAAATGCTCATGGATGTACCTCGCCACGGCCTCAGATGCTATAGTCGCCATGTTCATGCCCATGGCGTCCCCCGTGAAGTACACCAGCCTCAGCCACACGTAGTTGCCCACGACGAAGGGTTGCGCCTCCTTAAGCCTCCCGTGTCTAGTCGTAGACTCCGCGGCTTTTTTCAACTCGTCGAAGTGTTGATGTACCCACTCCACGAACTCCACCGCGTCTATAAGCGAAGGTAGCCTAAACAGCGGGGCCCTCGCCATTCCGTCCTTCAGCACCTTGACCCTTGCGCCGCCTGATTCCGTGACGAACTTGGCCCCCCTGTTTACCGAAGCCACCAGAGCCCCCTCGGTGGTGGCCAGCGGGACGTAGTAGTGGCCGTTGGCGTAGTCGCCCCTTATAAGCAGAGGCCCCGCAACGCCGACGGGGATCTGCACGGCGCCGATTACGTTCTCTATGTTTCTGCCCACCACAGTGTTTAGGTCTATTATGGTCTTGCCGATGTTCTCCAGCCTCGCGCCAGTCGCCTTCTCTAGGTACTGGCGCCGCGCCTCAGCCGCCTTGTTGGCATCTCCGTATATCTTCTCGAACTCGTGAAGCTTAGGTTCCATTAGAAACATTTTAATAAGTTGGCTTTATAACCTTTCGATGAAAGACGTATTCCTAGCCGGGGCTGCACTTTATCAAGCAGGCAGGCACTACGGAAAAAACATCGACGACATAGCCGCCGAGGTCCTCGACAAGGCTCTTTCAGACGCCAAGGCCGACATAGACGCGTTGTTCGTCGCCTCCTCAACCACCGAGCTCGCCAACAAGCAACAAATCTTGGGGGCCTACGTGTTGGAGGCCCTGGGCCTAGACAAAATCCCGGTGTACAGGGTGGAAAACGGGGACGGGTCCGGAGGCGCCGCCGTGGCTCTTGCCTACCACGCGCTGAGGTCTGAGGAGCATAACTGCGTCGCCGTGGTGGGCGTCGACAAGCCCAACGACGTCTTAAGCAACCAGCAACAGGACATATATGCCGCCACCCTCGACACGTATTTCGAGCGGTACTTCGGCATAACGCCTCTGTCCTACGCAGCGCTCATGGCCAAGATGTACCTCAAGAAGTATGAATACAAATACGAAGACCTAGCCCAGTGGGCTGTTTTGATGCACAGCCACGGCGCGGGGAACCCCTACGCATACTTCAGGAGGCAGATAAAGCTGGAGGACGCGGTCAACAGTGAAGTAGTAAGCGAGCCTCTGCGGCTTTACGACATAGGCCCCCTCGCAGACGGCGCTGCGGCTACGGTGCTCTGCAACAGCAGGAAAGAAGGGCCGCGTATACTGTCTGTCGCCACCTCTACAAACACGGCGGCTTTTAACCTAAGGCCGGACTACGACACGCTTTATAGCCTAAACGAGGCGGCGAGGCGCGCCTTCGAGAAGGCCAAAATCACCCCAAGAGACGTGGCGACAGCCGAGGTACACGACTCCTTTTCCATCTTCGGGGTTCTTGCGGTGGAGTCGCTGGGCTTGGTGAGGAGGGGCGGCGCCCTCGCCGCGATGAAAGACGGCGACCTGCCCGTGAACCTAAGCGGCGGCTTTAAATCTAGGGGAAACATGCTGGGGGCCGCGGGGGTTTACCAGCTCGTGGAGGTGGCTTGGCAACTGATAGGCAGGGAGTTTAGGCGCGTAGACGGGAGCTACGGGGTGGTGCACAGCATGGGTGGCGTCGACAAAGTTTCGACAGTTGTCGTTGTAGGAGTATGACAAAGCATAAAAACTCGTTTTAGGGTAGGGACATGAGACACGAGTCGGTGCCGATCTACTGGAGGAACATTCCCCATTACTACCGTCTGGTCGCCAGGCGGTGCAAGAAGTGCGGGGCTGTGTACTTCCCGCCCGTGGTGAAGTGTAGGTGCGGCTCCACGGAGCTTGAAAACGTCGAGCTCCCCCGCGAGGGCAGGTTGGTGGAGTATACCGTGTTGCACCAAGTCGGGACTGACTTCTTGAAGCAGAAGCCTCTGATTGTGGGGCTTGTGGAGCTCTCCAACGGCGTAAGAGTGGCGGGGCAGATAGTCGACGCCCAGCCGGATAAACTCGCGCCGGGGGCCAAGATGGAGGTGGTGTTTCGGAGGGTGATCGCCGACGGGAAACACGGCTTGGTTATGTACGGGTACAAGTTCAGGCCGTTGGGTGGGATATGAGCCGCGTAGGCGTAGTCAGCTGGGGGGCCTACATCCCGAAGTACCGCATAAGGACCGAGGAGGTGGCTAGGATATGGGGCGACGACCCCCTCCGCATAGTAGATGTGTACCTAGTGGACGAGAAAAGCGTCGAGGGCTTAGACGAAGACGCCGTGACAATCGCGGTGGAGGCCGTCAGGCGGGCCATCAGGAGGGCTGGGATCGACCCGAGGCGTATAGGGGCTGTCTACGCAGGCACCGAGTCTAAGCCGTACGCGGTTAAGCCCATCTCCTCCATACTTGTCGACGCGCTGGGGCTCAGCAACAACGTGTTTGCCGTAGACATGGAGTTCGCATGCAAGGCCGGTAGCGAGGGTCTCGTGGCGGCCATAGGACTTGTGGACTCCGGGAGGGCGGAATACGGAATGACCGTCGGCACGGACACGTCGCAGGGAGAGCCCGGTGAACACCTAGAGTACTCAGCCAGTAGCGGCGGTGCGGCCCTCATAGTGGGGAAAGACGGCGTAGCCGCGGAGCTTGAGGCCATGTATTCCTTCGTCTCAGACACGCCCGACTTCTGGCGCAGAGAGGGGTCGCCGTATCCCATGCACGGCGAGGGCTTCACAGGCGAGCCCGCCTATTTTAGACACATAGTGGGGGCGGCCAAGGGGCTCATGGAGAAATACGGCTACAAGCCGGGCGACTTCACCTATGTGGTGTTCCACCAGCCAAACGGCAGGTTCCCCGTCCGCGCCGCCTCCGTGCTAAACATCCCGATGGAAAAGATCAAGCCGGGCATAGTCGTTACGCACATCGGAAACACATACAACGCCTCCGCGCTTATGGGCTTCGCGAGGGTGCTGGACACGGCCAAGCCAGGCGACAAGATCCTGCTGGTGCCGTTTGGAAGCGGCGCAGGCTCCAACGCCTTTGTGTTCACGGTAACCGACCTAATAGCTGAGAGGCAGAAAACAGGGGTGCCCACGGTTGAGGAGATGCTACGCGACAAGATATACATCGACTACGCGCAGTATCTCAAAATGCGTAAAATGATAAAACTATTCGAATAATACAGCCCCTTTAAACACCAGCAAAAAAAGTCGTGCCTCTTCCTATACATGCCGAAAAGGCAGACCGACAAAGTTTTTGAGCGTAAAGAACAGGTCATAGAGTACCTCAAGACATATGGAGAGCTCACCACCAGCCGGCTTATACAGATGACGGGGCTTAGCCACTCTCAGATATTCTACATCCTCAAGCTCCTGGAGAAAGAGAACCTCGTCAAAGAGGTGAAGAGGGGGAAGATAGCCTACTGGAAACTAGTGGAGGCAAAAGAGGCCTAACTTTTTAAAAACAGGCAACCATAGCAGTGGTGATTTCTGAGCTGTACAAAGCCGGAAAAGCCAAACAAGAGGCGTTGGGCGTCTTAGCCAAGACCGTGATATGTGCAAAAACTGGATGCCTCGCGTCAGGCCCGGAGGTCGTCGTCGGCAACGTGACGTTACAACTAACAGACGCCATTGCCCCGGCCCCCAGGCCGAAGCCCGCCAAAGAGACTAGGCAAGAAAAGTTGCCGTTCCGCCAGCCGCAACCGAAACCCGAAAAGCCCCCCAGCCCCCAGCCCCCGAAGCCGCAGGTGCCGCCGGGGACGACCCCCTTGAAGGAGCCGCAGAGGAAGGAGGTCGGAGAGGCGAAAAAAGAGGAAGCCAGCTGGGATAGGCTGGTGTCTCTACTTGCCGAGGAGACAAAAATCGAGAGGACGAAGGCCGAGTCCATCCTAAACACCATATTTAACTACTTGGCGACCTACCCCAGCGCCGGGGTGCTGAGATTCATCGACGACGTTGCGAGGATGTCTAAAGCCGACCAGAGGACGGTGAGGACGGCGCTTGAGATCCTGAGGTCGTCAGATGTTGTGGAGATAAGAGAAGAAGGGGTGGTTAATTTAAAACGCGCAGTTAGGCGTGAGGGCCTGCCTCTTTAACCCCTCTTAGCAGGTACATATATCTCAGTCCTGTGCCCCTTGGCGACCAGCACCAAGTCCCCCCTGTCGCGTAGATTCCTCAACACCTTAAAGGCCACAGACATTTTTATGCCGTATTTAGACGCGACTTCATAGGGGGTGACGGCCTTCATGCCCTGCACCTCCTTGGCAATGGTCTGAAACACCTTCTCGTCGAGGGTCTGGATAGTCCTCTTAGCTGGAGCCTCCTCCTTCTTCGTCTCCTTCTTACCTTTCTGGGGTTGCTGAGCCTTTTCCTTCTCGGCTTTTTTAGCAAGCTGACTCAGCGTGGGACGCTTCTTTCCTCCCATAGGGACATGGGTGTGTGGTGTTTAAAAGATTTCTCCGGCCCGGAGTCTTGGTTTACGTATCAGAGTATTTCGCATCAGGCATATTTAAATACGGGTTTATAAACTGTCATATGTCTTCCAGCGGACCCGCATATCGCATTGAGAACATCGTGGCCACTGTGAATCTGGGGGTGGAGCTCGACTTGGAGAGACTCGCCGAGAGGCTGACTATGGCCGAGTACAACCCCGACCAGTTCCCCGGCTTAATACTCCGCCTCACTAAGCCCAGAATCTCCGCGTTGATCTTCCGCACGGGCAAGATGGTGGCTACTGGGGCCAAGAACGAGGAGGATCTCAAAAACGCCGTGAGGGCCTTGGTAAAGTTGCTCAGAGACCACGGGGCCGAGGTCCCCTTCGACCCCGAGGTGCAGATACAGAACATAGTGGCCAGCGGCAACCTCCACGCCGAGGTAGACCTAGAACAGGCGGTGCTAATGCTTGAAAACGCGATGTACGAGCCTGAGCAGTTCCCCGGCTTGATATACAGGATGTCCTCCCCACGTGTTGTTATCCTGATATTCGGCTCAGGCAAGATAGTATGCACAGGCGCCAAGTCGGAGAAAGACGTGGCGTCCGCTGTTCAGAAGCTGTATAACCAGCTCAAGGAACTCGGCGTGTTATACGTCGAGGAAGGCGGCGAAGAGGAACTGGGAGAAGAATTCGAAGAGGAGTTGTGATCCTCCTATATGGCGAAAAATTCACAGACGTGGACCTCCCCCAGGTTATACCTACATGTGAAAGCTTCGACGCCAGGGTGATCCCCCTCGTCGGCGAGGACCTCCAGTGTCTTCACAGCGCCCTGCGGAAAGCCAGCCGCGGAGTCGTGCTGAAGACCAGGAGCAGGCTGTGGATATCCCTCGCCAGAGAACTTAGGGCTGACCTCACAATCTACGTCTGGGGCTTGCCCCTAAGGAGAAGGGGCGTAATACCGATATACCCAGCCGCCGAGTACCGGGGTCCGGCGGTTTACTACGTGAAAAACCGGCACGACCTCCGCGCGCTGGTGGGCAAGACCGTCGACGGCTTCCTCCTCGACGCGAGGGGCTTCGACCCCCGGGCGGTGGAGCTCGCCGTAAAGGGCGAGCTGAGGTGCGACTGCGTGCGGTGCGACGTAGCCGAGAGGCTGCTGTGTAACTGGTACAGGGAGGTGGAGGTGCTATGAGCGTGAAACGCAAGGGCTCGGCGAAGGAGAGAGAACTGGCCAACTTCTTCTGGGAGAGGGGATGCGCCGTTTTGAGAGGTTGCTCGTCGGGCGGCGGAGTCAGGAAGAGATACGTACCTGACGTAGTCGCCATATGCAGAGGGCGGGTCCTGGTGTTTGAGGTGAAATACAGGTCTAGATACGCCCCCATAAAAATCGAGACGGATAAGCTGGAGAAGCTCATCGCCTTTGCGGAGAGGGCGGGGGGGAGGGCATATATCCTCGTGAAATACGGCAGAGAGCCTTGGAAGGTGCTAGACGCGGCCGAGCGGGTGGGCAGGGAGGAGTACGAGAAGGCCGTGGAGCTCAGGGCCTTCATGGAGTCCCTCCTCTCGGCAAAGATAGACCAGTATTTTTAAATTGACAATTTACCGCGTCTGTGGAGCTTGGAAAAATCGCCGAGATGGCGAAGAGGCTGGGCGCCGGATCTGTGAAATATGTCAAGTACAGCTACACGCCAGCCACAGACACCTACCACGTGAAGATATATCTCGTGAAGCCCATTGAGTGGAGGGCGTTGGCGGAGCTGGTGAAAGAACTGGAGAGGAGCTTTTCAGTGAAGATATACGCGCCGCACGCCCGCGCGTTACGGCTCGACCTCAAGAGGAAGTAGGCGGAAATGTTATAACCACCAAATCACTGCGGCATATGCAGATCAGGTGGTACGGACATGCGGCGTTTATGGTGGAGACGGGAGGCGCGAAGTTGCTGATAGATCCCTGGATCTCCAACCCCCTCTCCCCGGCGGCTCCTCAAGACGTCATAAACGCAAAGCCCACACACATACTAATCACACATGACCACTTCGACCACCTAGGCGAATCTGTAGACATCGCAAAGGCCACGGGGGCCCCCATAGTCGGCACCTTTGAGCTGACGCTGGAGGTGGCGGAGAAGGGCATCCCGGAGGCCCAGACGATGCCCATGAACATAGGCGGCACGATCAAGCTGGGAGACGGCGTCGAGATCTACATGACGCCTGCGCTTCACACAGCCAACAGAGGCGCGCCCTCCGGCTTCGTCATAGCGACCCCCGAGGGCACAGTGTACCACGCGGGCGACACCGCGTTGTTTAGAGACATGGAGCTCATCGCGGAGCTATACGACATAGACGTGGCCCTCCTCCCCATCGGTAGCGTCTTCACCATGGGTCCGCGCGAGGCAGCCATAGCCACGCAGTTCTTGAGGCCGCGGAGGGTGGTGCCGATACATTACAACACCTTCCCGCTGATTAAACAAGATCCGGAGGATTTCAAGGCACGCGTCGAGGCGGTTTCGAGGTCTAAGGTGTACATAATGAAGCCGGGCGACGTCTTAAAGATCTAACATTTTTTAATGGACATTTCCGAGGTTTTTCATGTCTGAAAGATTCGACGTGGTGGTGGCAGGTGCCGGCACCGCCGGCGCGTATGCCTCTTACCTCTTAGCTAAGGCGGGGTTCAAGGTGGCGCTCCTCGAGTCCAAGAGCGGGGGCGAAATAGGCGTCAAGACCTGCGGCGACGGCTTGGGCTTGCATCACGTCGAGAGGATGTCCCGCCACATCACGCCGAACCCCAAGGTGTTTCAGAACAGGATCGAAGGCGTGGAGCTGATAAGCCCAGACGAAAGAACTAGGTTGTTGATCCGGGGGGAGGGCTACGTGCTCGACAGGTTCGGGTGGGGCAAGTGGCTAGTGGAGGAGGCGGTGAGGGCTGGCGCGGCGCTCTACGAGGGCCACACCGCCACAAGCCCGATAGTGGAAAACGGCTCGGTGGTCGGCGTAAAGGCCGTGGAGAGGCGGACCGGCGCCGCCAAGGAGTTCAGGTCCAAGGTGGTGATCGACTCGTCGGGTTCGGCCGCGGTTCTGAGGACGAAGTTGCTGGGGTGGCTCATCTCGGAGCCGTTGCATCCGGAGGACGTCTCCCACGCCTATAGGGAGATCTTATACGTGGAGGAGCCGCTGGAGAACCCTCAGTACATCAAGATATATCTCGACATGACGGTGGCGCCCGGCGGCTACTGGTGGATCTTCCCCCGCAACGCCACCATGCTAAACGTTGGGCTCGGCATATGGGGCGTGCTGAAGCAGAACCCCCGCACAAACTACGACCAGTACATCCTACCAAGGTTCAGGGTTAAGAGCAAGTACCACATAGGCGGCGGCTTCATACCGACGAGGAGGCCGCTTAAGTCGCTTGTGGGCAACGGCATAGTCGCGCTTGGAGATGCGGCCGCCGCCGTGAACCCCATCCACGGTGGCGGGATAGGACAGGCCTTGCTTTCGGCCGAGCTCTCCTCCAAGGTCATCACAAAGGCGTTTGAGGTCGGGGACTTCTCCGAAAAGACGCTGTGGGAGTACAACCTGCTCTACATGAAGGAGTGGGGCTACAGACAGGCGCAGCTGGATGTCCTTAGGCTGATGCTCCAGACGCTGGACAACGACGACCTAAACTTTGGCCTGTCTCGTAAAATCCTTACGGAAGACGAGATCTACCACCTGGCGGCTAAGGGCACAAACATATCGCTCACAGACAAGTTCAAGGTGATGATGCAGTTCATCGGCAGACCTGGCCTGCTTAGGAAGCTCAGCACGTCGATTCAATACGCCAAGGAGATCGGCGATTTATACCTCGCCTACCCCTCAGACAGGTCCGGGCTGGAGCGGTGGCATGCCCAGGTCGTTGCTAAGTACAACGAATACAGGGAGAAGATCGGGCTGGGCCCCCTGCCGGCGGCTTAAACCGGCATGTCCACAGAGGCGGAGTTTCTCAAATACGTCCACCTCCTGTACCACAGGGGCCACCTCACGTTGCTATCGGGCAATGTGTCGGTGCGTGTCGGCGGCGAGGTTCTGATCACACCTACTAACCGCCCCAAGCCCTTTCTCACGCCGGAGGAACTTGTGTGGATGGACCTAGAGGGCAGGGTGCTACGCGGCTTTTTGAAGCCCACGAGCGAGTGGCGCATGCACGTGGCGATCTACAGGGGGAGGCCTGACGTGGGCGCCGTGGTGCACACACACGACGTGTTGCCCACGGTGCTGGCCGATGGGATTGACCCCTCTGTTCTTTCGGAGGCGGAGGCGTATCTGGGCTCCGGCATCGCCGTAGTGCCGTATATACAGCCGGGCACGGCCGAGCTCGCCGAGGCTGTCGCGTCGGCTCTTAAGAGGAGCAACGTCGCCGTCCTCAAGCGGCACGGCCTCGTCGCTGTGGGAAGAGACCTGGCGGAGGCTGTGAACCGGATAGAGGTCGCCGCAGATCTAGCGAATGCGACTTTCTACGCCGCTGTCCTATCAGCTATAAAAAGGGGTTGAATCAGCTGTGTGGAGTGCGTTGATCGCAGGCTGGTGGGGGACCTCCTAGCCTTGTCTAGAGTGGAGGGGCTTCCGGTCGCCGAGGCCGCGGGCAGGTTGTGCATGACGCGGCAGGGGCTTTACAAAATACTGCGGTCTCTAAGAGAGAGGGGATACGTGGAGGAGGGCCCCGTGGTTAAGCTGAGCCAGAGGGGGAAGGACATCCTCAGCACGGCGCTTAGGGAACTGCTGAGCTACTTCAACATAGCCTCCATCAGGATGGTGGGCGTCGTGGTCAGCGGCCTCGGCGAGGGCGCGTTTTACATATCGCTTGAGGGGTACAGGAGGGTTATGGAGGAGCTGCTTGGGTTTGTGCCTTATCCAGGCACACTAAACGTCAAGCTCGATCCACAGTCTCTGCCGTATAGGAGGTATCTGGAAAGTCTGCCCGGCATGTTGATACCTGGCTTCACCAACGGCATGAGGACCTACGGAGCCGTGAAGGCCTTCAGAGCCAGGATAAGAGGTGTTGAAGGCGCCGTGGTGATGCCTGAACGCACGCATCACCCCACAGACGTGATAGAGGTGGTGGCGCCCGTCAAGCTACGGGACGTCCTAGGCCTAAGAGACGGCGACAAGGTGGAGATAGAGATTTATCTCTAGGGGTTCGGACGTCTATGGCCGAGCTCGGCATCGTGGTGAGCGGCGCGACTATAGGCTCTATACCTGTCCAGATCTACCGTTCGGCGGAGCGCCACGCCGTGGAGGAGCAGCTAGTCGGCGTTGTAGATAGGGAGAACCCGGGGGAGGTGGTGGTGGGTTTTCTCCGCAGGATAACGAAGCTGGAGCCCGTGATGAGAGATAGGGTGAGGACCCCGTATGTGGACAGGCCCGAGATGGTGGACTACGGCATACTTCTGCCGTATACCTCTGCTATCGTGAAGCCCTACGTCGCGATTAGGGAGGGGAGGATAGGCGAGGTCACAAATGTGGTTACGCCCGGCTCCAAGGTGTATCTGCTTGACGCCTCTGCGTTGGAGAACGCCTTCCGAGGTGACTACATATACGTAGGCGTCCACAAGTACTCCGGCTGGGCCCTCCCCCTCGATGTAAGATACGTCACCCATCACGTGGGGGTCTTCGGGGCCACGGGCATGGGCAAGTCGAGGCTCGTGAAGGCGCTTATCAACGAGCTCGCGGCTAAGGGGTTTAGGGTGGTGGTGTTTGACCACACAGGCGTGGACTACGCGCCGTATTACAACACAGTGGTGAAGTCTACGGAGGTGAAGATTCCGCCGAACATCCTGGCATCGGTGATCGCAAAAGTGGCGCAACTACAGTGGCAGACCCACGGAGAATACCTAGAGATAGCAACGATGACCTACGAGGGGAGGTGGACCAAGGAGGGCTTTATAGCCCATTTAAGGCGGGTTATGAAGAGGCTCAACGCCCGCGACTCCACCATAGAGAAGGTGGAGCTCTACTTGAAACAGCTTGTAAACAGCTCCTTCTTCGAGGAGCTCAACAGCCGCGTAAAATCGCCGGAGGACATACTCTCCATAGAGGCAACGCCGGTGGTCATAGACCTCAGCTTCGACACGGACCTCTCAGTCAAGCAGGCCATCGTGGCGTCGGTGATAGAGGCGGCTTGGGCACAGGTTAAGCGCGAGAAAACCCAAGCTAAGATCGTCTTCGTCGTGGACGAGGCGCAGAACTACGCCCCCCAGACCTGGACCATCTCCAAAGACGCCATAGAGACCACCGTGAGAGAGGGCAGGAAATGGGGTCTGTCGGTTATCTTGGCGAGCCAGCGCATTGTCGGCGACATAGACCCCTCCATAAGGGCGAATCTAGGCACCATATTCTTCTCCCGGCTGACCGCCCCCACTGACATCAGGGAGATATCCACATACCTAGACCTGGCGGATATAAACGAAAGCGTCCTTGCGCAGTTGCAACCAAGGGAGTTCTTCGTCGCAGGCCTCATGAACCCCCTCAGGCGGCCCATCTTGATCAAGACGAAGGAGGTTCCTTAAATAGGGAATCTCTTATAGTTGCGTGGAGACGTTAGACTACTGGCTTGAGCCCGACTTGGTGGTTGCCGTAAGGCATGAGGTTGAGCGGCACGCGGAGAAGATAATGCGGCTCCACAGGGTGGTGGAGGAGCTTGCGTCGTTGAGGGAGAAGGTGGAGATCAGACGGATAGGCGCGTCTAGAAGCTTCAACGTCTATGCAGTCGACTCCTCCTACGGCTCCCCGCCGCTTGAGCTCATCGGTGGGGTCTTCACTGTGGTGGCCTACGGCTACGTGGGGCTGAGCGACGGGTTGCAGGACAAGTTCGTAACCGGCGCCCTCTTCTTCAGCGACACCAGGGAGGCGGACGTGTCGCTCTTCTCGGCGCTGTTGGAGAAGCGCATGGCCACAAGGCTTCTCGAGGCCAGGCTGAGGGGGGAGAAGAAGATGGACCTCCTCGTTCTAGACGGCGAAATAGCGTTGCATCCTTTGCCCTTCAATTTGGCGGTGAGGGGCGGGAAGTACGAGGAGGTGAACAAGGCGGTCAACAACATGCTGAGGGCCGCCTCGGCAGGCGGGACGAGCATAGTCGGCGTCGCCAAGAGGGTGAGGTCTAGGTACATCTCGGTGCTCGCCGGCAGGTGTCTGCCCGTCAATGACAAGATCGCGGCGTCTACCTTCCTGAGGACCGGGGAGTACTTCAGCCTCGGCAAGCTGAGGGATCTCCTGCCCAGATACGTCGCTATACATTACGCAGACTGCGAAGGCGGCTCCGAGAGGGAGTCCATCCTGCGTTGCTACAGAGGCGAGTCAGCGAAGCTAAGCGCGAGGGGCGAGAGGCTGTGTAGACGGCTTAGGGAGTTTGACATAAACTTCAAGAGGGTGCTGGAGTCCTCCCAGCATCCCTACCTCCGCCTCCTAGGCGATGTCGAGGTGGTTTTCTACAGGCCGTATGGACACAAGGTGGCAGTGAGGGTGGAGGTGCTGGACTTGGGGAACCTTGGCGTGGACGAGATAGTGTCCTACCTAGCCTCCACGACGTCGTCGGTGACGGGCTACCCGCAGGTGCTGGACGCCGTGGATCAATACGTGAGGGTCAGCCCCGACTTCGTCGAGGCGGTGCTGACGGCGCTTCTCTCGAAAACTCCCGAGCCCCTTGTCCACTTGCTCTGGCCTACAAACATGCAGAAGAGACTAGCGGGCAGGTTCTGAAATAGGCAGACGCGTGGCTTGTTCAAGAAATATCTTGTCGATTGGCTTAAGCCGCTTATTTATGCGGATCTTCAAACCTTCTACTACAGACACCTCCACCGACTTATAGCCACGCGTCTCTAGATACTCCTCTACGTCGCGGACGTCCACCTTAAGTTTTTTGACATCGCCGCAGGGACCCCAGCCACACAATGCACATGCCTGGCCGTGCGCAACTACGTTGGCTGCGCAGGAAGCCGGCAGAACCTCAAACCCCATCTGCCTAGCGACGGCGGCGAACTTCTCCTTAGGATATCTAATAGGTGTCTGCCGTCTTTCATGCAACTCACGTACGTAGGGGGCTACGTCTACTCCGAAGGCCCTCAGCCGCGCGGCTATGCCCTTCGTCACGCGTAGAGTTCCGAACACGACCCTCTGTAGCCCAACTCCGCCGCCAGCGCCAAAAGCCGCGTCAAGTCCCGGTCGGTGATTGAGACAATACTTCTGGCTTCGTCAGTGCAGTTCAGCTAAACGATGATTGATTCCACATGTTGGTTGCCATCGATTCTACAGTTTCACATATCGCCTAAGCCTGGCGTTTCAGCTCAACGCCAGCTAACGCATGACGGTGTCAAGAAGACGACAAGGCGATTGATAGAAAAAGGGGGTGTCTTTTTAGGATCTTTTCAGCGATTTCTCTTTGCCTCGGTGTGCCGTTTTTGGCCTTTTCGGCGAGGTACAGCGCTATGGCCCTTCTTATTTCGTCGTCTTGCTCTGCAAGCTTTAGGAGGTCTGACATGGGGATATACACCACGTTTTCGGAATTGGATTTCACGATGTTTGGTCTAAGCCCAGACAACTCAAGCCTTTCAGCGACGGCGAACGCCTTTCCTAGGTCGGTGGTGAAGCACTTAGCGACAACAGAGCCACCTTTGCTGCTCATCAAATCGAGATACATCACGATGTCTGCCACTGCCTCTCCTCGGCCCCTCGGCATGTGAGAACTGTTTTGTAGGCATCTCGCCACTGTTGCGCCCATACGCCTCTCTAAGGACGTCTATACTCCTCTTCTTCGCCTTTTGCTTGTAAGTTGCTCTGAGGGCGTCGTCTGTAGCAAGCTTCACGTTGACCCACTTGTGCGCCCTCAGCAGATCCAGCAACACGCCGTATACGCCCGCCGATTCTTTAAGCCTTGCAAACGCCTCTTTACCTCTGGCGGCTAGGGCCTTTCTCATGCTTATGCTTTTACCTAGCTTCCAAGGTTCCTTAGCCACAATTACAAGCTTGTAATCGCCACGCAATATATCTCTTCGGTTGGCTTCACCATCTCCTAACCACGTAGTTAGCAAAGGTGTCCACTCTCCGCGCCTTAGGTGATTCACGACGAGGTCGATAGCTTCGTCTTTGCTCAACTTTTGCCTCCAGCTTCTTGCGATGATACGTATCTCCACGCTCACACCCTCACGTGTCAAGTTGACCGAGATGATGTCTATGCGGAACTCTCCATATCTCACTGTTGCCCATGCGAACACTTGCCAAGGCTGGGTCGTGCCCATGCGCGGTTTATCATGATGATTAGCCTCATCACTCGCCCTCCAGCCCAGCTGAAGCAGTTCAAGTCTCTCTAGCGGTAGCTTCAGCAAGTCGGGGAAATACGCCGAGGCGCTTATGCCGTGGATCGGGATGTAAGGCGCGGTTCTCTCGTTCACGTAAATCCACGTCCCGTCCGGCGCGTACAGCTTGTTGCCCTCCATCCTGTACGTGCCTTCAACAACGGCTTTGTACAGCGCTGTCAGCTTTTCTTTCGCTTGCTTCTGTGCTTCCCGCAGAAGCCGCTTCATCGTGTCTCTGAAGTGGAACAATTGCTTCTTCTCCTCCTCCGAGAGCTGAAAGGCCTCGGCGATCTTCTGGACTGCGTATTCGATATAGGTTGCCCAGGCCTGGAATACCCAGTCCACCGGTCCCCGCAAGACGCCGCGGGTGGAGACCTGTTCAAGCACCTCCTCCAGGGTCGGCTTTTCGGCGGGCCTCAGCGCAAGCTCCAAGCGTTCATTTACCCTCTTTCTATCCATATCACGTTAAACGCCGGGGCGCATGTTGAACTGGAGCCGGCAACGCGCCTCCGCCGCCGGCGGCCGCGTACGCCTCCGTATCTGATGCTCCGCGGAGGCGGAAAAAGGAAAACCCCGGAAGGCCGGCGAGAGGCGGCCTGCAGGTAAATCCCTGCAGGAATTTGTTCACAGGGATAATTATCCCTGTAAGTCTGTCCCTGCAAGGAAAAACCTGCAGGCAGATGAGTCTCTTTTTCCTCTTCTTTTGTCCACGACATCCCTCCGGAGGAGCCCCAGCCGCGGAGCACGAGGCGGCGCCGGAAGGCCTCACGAAAGAGAAAAAAGAGGTTACTGAAGCCTCCGGTTCACCTCTATCAGCTTTTCCATCTTTTCCCTAACCGGGGTTCACAACGTCGGGCTTCAGCTAATCGGGACATTCCTCATAGGTACAGTCTTACAGGTTTTTCCTTACAGGTGCAATTACTCCTGTGAAGAAGTACCTGCAAGCAACAGTTCATCGTTTTTCGTGGCGCTGTAAATGCTCGCCTATTGATGGTGAGGCCCAACAAGACGAAGCCGGAGGGCTACATGTGGCCTCTGGACGTCCCCGGCATGGCGCCAGACGTGAGGATTGAGTACAGAATAACCGAGGCAGGCCTGGAGTAAACATGTCGTCTCCGGAGTGGCGGAGCCTGGAGGCTTTGGAACACTGTGTTCCAGTAACACACCCGGCACAATGGGGCGTACAAAAAGCGTGGCGCTGATGCCTCGTTTGATAAGCTCGGCGCCCGCCCTCAGCCTCTCCAAGGGGGGCGGGGCCCTGGGCTCCAGCTTGCCCGAGAGATCGGTGACGCTTATCAACACGTCGAGACCTCCCTGCACCTCGGCGAGCTCAGGGGGCGGCGGCATCTTTGTGGAGACCTGTAGCGGGTTGCCGAGATATGCGGCGATGGCCTTCATGTAGCCCAGCGCTAGCTCTCTGGTCTGCGGAAGGAAGGGCTCGGTGACAGACCCCACAGCCACGAGGGTGCCCCAAGGCCCCACGGCCACGTGTGGGTTTGTGGCAACTGCATACGCCAGCTGAAGCGGAGATAGCTTGTAGGGCTTGGCCGAGCCCGGAAATCCCATGTCGTAGATGTAGCAGTAGGCGCAGGCCAAGGGACAACCTACCCCGGTGTGTATGGTGATGCCGCAGGGCCGCGGCGGCCTCCTGGCGTGGTGATCTTGCCTGGCCTCTCTCCTCTCCTCTTCGCTGAGCTCCTCCTCCAGCGTCTTAATTACCCTCTGCCTCGCCCTCCACGCCTCCATGGAGTCTCTTCAACACGCGTCTCAGGACCCGCCGTATCGTAACCCTCTTGTCTATGGTGCCAAACAGCTTTACCGCCGCCTTCCTCAAGCTCCCCGCCTCCACCACCGCCCTCAGTATCTCCTGCTCTCGCTTAGTGAGCTTGAGCTTGTTTAAAGCCAGGGCGGCAATTTCCACCGGCGTCAAACCCCCGTATTGAAGATCCTCGGGCATATCCACCTTCTCCACTTTCCCAAACCTCACTATGGTCACTATGGCGCCGTCCCTCAGCCCTGGGTACCTCTTCTTAAGATATGCGACGAGCTCCTCCTGGGATTTGAAGCCGTCTAAGACGGCATCTTCGTCTGTCAGCTCCTTAACCCGCTTGTAGAGCACCTGCTCCACGTGGGCTACGGCGACTATGCGGCCTTTGCTGTGGATGTACACCTTGTCACCTACGCGGAGGACGCCCGGCCTTATGGTGGACTTCTTCCGCCCCTCGTAAAAAGCCTTTAGGT
>Ga0080005_157017_pt1 | contig 25230 bp, 27 predicted proteins | sample JossMetagenome_2_FD_69208 | JGI IMG/M metagenome (GOLD analysis project Ga0080005, IMG submission 69208) | Hot spring sediment microbial communities from Joseph's Coat, Yellowstone National Park, USA - JC3_ASED (SPADES assembly) (version 2) | ecosystem: Environmental > Aquatic > Thermal springs >...
CTCAGTACCAACCCTTAGGTCAAGCCCATTCTCCCTAACAATATCCTCACTAAACGGCTCAATCGAAAGCAAGCCCTCCCTAATGAGCCTAAGTATCTCGTCATGGGTGAGAACCGACATATTCATCAACAAAAAGTCTGAGCTGTGTTGGGTTGCTCTCTACCGCTTTTGCAAGCTCCTTAACAAATGTGGCAAACTTATCAGCATATGATTTGACCCGCACGTCAATCCCCACAATTGCCAGCTGTTTCTCTAACCAGCCTGCGCAATTATAACTGAATGGCTTCAGCCTTAGTATGAATGTGTCCTCATTACATTTTACCACAACGCGTGAAAGGCTCGGCTTGTTACCTATTATCCTGTACTTCCTACAGTCTCCGTAAACCTTCTCTATAGTACTTATTATTAAGTCCTCGACCTCCGAAACAGCCTTTGTGAACTCCCTTGAGTCGCAGACCAACACGTTGTACCTAACCACACTCAACTTCTTCATGACCATTACTGGGATGTTCATGCAAGGACTATGTTATGCAAGAATTTTTAAGCCTTTTGGTTCACCATAACTGCGTTATTGATAGATACTTAGATTATGGGTCGAGGACCACTGACCCTTTTACAATCTCATCCGCAAGTGCTTAACAATCTTGCCCTTGTCCTTGCCGGCGACCGCTATCCTCACAGCCTTGGTGTCTGGATAAGATTTATCCGCCCTGACCTGAACCAAGTCCTCACATGAGTCGAGAAAGAACCTGAACCGCCACCCATTGATGGGCTTCTCTCCGATTGTTACAGAGTAGTCGGGAGCAATTTCTATCCTCAAGTCCCTTGGGTTCAGCTCTCTAAGGGCTTGGGCAACCTTCGTGGCGACTAAATCAAGGTCTCCATAAGTAACGAACTCCTTTATGGCGTTTGGATTAGCCCTAATTGCTAGGTACCAACCCAGCATGAACCCTCCCACGGCTCCTACTACTGCAATCGCAACTGTTGCCCACCACATATTAAACACATTCTGCATTTTGTGTGTTCTTAAGCCTTTCCTCAAGCGCCTTCTCCATGTCGCCGATGTTTGCATCCTTGTAGTACGCCTCCACCATAATGTGCGGGCACTTCCTCAGATAGAGCATAACTCGTGGTTTCGGTGGACATATTCCCCTCTCTGTGAGCTCCTGCTCTGTGAGCCCTAGGTGCACTGCGCGCGACCAACAGTCTAACCAGTTGATTTCCATGCCATAATTGTCTTTCATCAGCCAAAGGAAGTGACTATCTGTGTAAGAGTCGAGTGTCCAGTCTATTGGAATATATCCGTTATTAAGGACATTTAACAAGAAACCTGCAAAGTCGTCCGGTAGGTTATCTAGCAGGCTTGGCAGAACCTCATAAGCGAACATCTTCGCAGACTCCCTAGCGCTACCCTCCTTTTCCACCACTTCCTTCATCCTTTCAAGCAAGGCTTCCTTCTGTCCATCCACATGTAAAGATACATTTAAGGCTTTATAAGTTATTCTGGATAAGGTTTTATTTTTTGGTTGATAAAACATGTTGATGCAGTCAGTAAAGAAATCTATAGACTGGACGGTCTGTTATCCAAGTTGTACGTACTTATGTAGCTTCGTTGACCCACAGAAGTACGATGAATGCATGAGGGACTGTGTCCTAAATTGTGAGCGCCAGTGAGTTGAATTATTCAAATCGAGCTTAGGTACTTCATTAGTTCGTCGATTGACGAGATTGGCTTTACGCCGTCCCGCACCATTATGTTGAATGCCTCTATGACGTCCTTATCATCAACAAGGGGCTTGAATATGAATGCTGGCTTCCCTCTTCGTACTCCGAACTTAACAGCAGGGTACCAGGTGCCACAGCATGCATGCCTTGCCGTGCCTGCCCGCGCCTCTGGGACGATGATAGCCCTAACCATTTCCGCAATCCTCTCGTCCCTCTCCACAAAATCCCTGGGCCTAACTCCCGAGGGTTTAACGACAATGTAGGGGACATTGAATACCTTAGCGTACTTAACCGCAAGAGTGTCTATGCCTGGCGCGCCGCCAGTAACGATTGTATAGCCACCTGTGCCGAGCCTCCTAACTAAATCCCTCACTAATAGCTCGGCTTGCCTTGACGGGTACCTTGTACCTACAACGGCAATCCTCACATTATGGATGTCTATAACCACTATTTAAGCGTTACACACCGTCAGTTATTTTGAAACCTTGAGGAAATAAGACTTATAAATCTCCAGGTTTATCAAGCTTTGATGTTTAGTGTACCACTTAGGGAGAGGGAAACATCAATTTATACGTTTATTAGGGGTTTAGGATGGTCAATTGTAGCGTTACTTGCAACATCTTATGTATTTTTGCTTCTTGCTGGCTTCCACTCACCGTTTGCTTTATTTCCAGCTTCGGTGTGGATAATAATCTACCTGATTGGTTTCACCATGGGTGTAATATATGAAGCCAAGGACCTTTCATACGTGGCTTATTCACATGGACTAGCGAGCTCTTGGTGCTCGGATACGCTGTGGGACATATGGGTTGTATTATTCTTTGTTCTGTTAAATACGTGGCCAGCAATACCATTGATTATCACAATGCTGTTCTTCCCCCACTATGTACCAATCTTCTTGGGAATTGGCATTGCACAACCAAGCGGTTTTTTAGCACTCCTTGCGCTGATAGCGTTCATAAACTCCCTATAGGCACATTACCCTATGCCTCGTTTCCCCTCATCCCAGCGGCCCTAATCACCCTTCATTCTTGTCGGGCTTGCGCCCCCATCCTCGGGGCATCACTGGCTCAGACCCCCACGGGGCAGGGGACCCAGGCACTCACAGTTTCCTCGTGCCTGGGGCGAGATAAGTTATTCAGCTCAAAATTTAAGTCTTTCGCGGTCTACAGAAATTCTGCTCAAAATGTATGACCTCTCTTCACCCTAAAGGGGCGAGGTTTGCTAGATTGTTACCATGAAGAGTGCGTAAAGTAAAGCTTATAAATATGTCCTTTATTGTTTATTACGATGGACTTGGAAATAGCGGTCTTGTCGGGGATAGTTGGCGCAATAATTGGAGCACTCATAAACGTTAGTGTCGCTTCCCGCTTTCTTGCCAAGGCAAAGGATATAATAGACTACATTCGCGACCGACACCCTAATAGGTATAAATTGGCAAATGACTTACTGGATGAAGCCTTTGCTACTGGTATCATTATTATAGCAAATGCCGTTATGGGTGCATCCTTCTTGATCATCTCGATTATCCATATCTTACAAGATGGTACGATCACACCGCTTCCCGCATTTTTAATAGGTTATGGCGTGGGCGCTATTATAACAGCACTTACGCTCAGGGTGTCCGCCTGGGTTTATATAGATTGACAAAAAATATTGGTGTAGAAAGCTTCAAACTTCGTTTTTAACAATTCTAGTTATTATTCTTGAGAAAGATCCGTTAAGCCGCCTATCACTGCCCAGTGCGGTGTTGGGGCATCGTTTATTATTAAAAACACCTGTGAGCCTGGGAACAACCACTCTAGCTCTTCCTTCGTGAAGACCTTCTTGTGCCCTCTGTGTGGGTACTTGTCGTTTGGGTACTCCCTAACCAGGTTGATTAGCCAAGGATTGCTGTGGAAAGCCCTCTCCGCCTCTTGCTCGTTCATGAACTCCTCACCAGCAGGCGTTGTAACCACCCAAGCCCTCCCCACCCTGACGACCTCCCTTGCAAACGTTTCTGAGTTTACTACATGCTCAATGACCTCTGTGGCTATTACCAAGTCAAACGATTTGTCTGGGAAGGGAAGTAGCTCAGCGCTCGCGTTCACGAAGTCCAGCGGGTGCTTGTACATGTCAATGTCCAGAAGGACAACGCGGGCGTTAAAATCAAACCATTCACGGGAAACCCTTGGGTCCCTCACATTATGTTTACCGCCATAGCCGTACCCACGCCACAGCATTCCCTCACCAACACCAACGTCCAACACCCTCCTTGGCTTGAGCTGAAGAATCGCATCTCTTGCCAGCTCCCACCAATGCTTATGAAATGAGGTTTGCATAACGATGAAGCAAAAGCTATTTTTAAAATAAAGTAAGGTTGAATACTTAAACGGCTAATCTCTAAATATTAAATAACCTATAATGCCAAACGCTATCATCGCAATTCCGCCGAGGAAGAAGTAGGCAAATGCACCTGTACCTAACAGGTTGACGAGTGAGCCAAGAGATGATGTGTTCTGGTGTGTTGTATATGGGAGAAATAGGAAGCTAACTAGAATTAACGCTATGCCGAAGACTATGCCTAAGACCAGCATTATTGTGCCGAATTTCTTGTCCTCCCTCCTCATTTCATCCTCCCAGCGCGACCACATACTTTGGTTTTCTTGTTTAAGCCTGTTTTTAAACCTTTACTAATAAGCGGAGTGACGAGCATCTTTAAACATGTTGTATTTGGTTGTTTAAATTGTTGCTCATCTGTCGATTTTGTGGTAAATATGAGGACCAGGGTTGTTGCGGTTAGGCTTCCTGAGGAGCTTGTCTCCAGGCTGGATGAGTTGGTAAAGAGTGGTATGTTTAGGTCTAGGAACGATGCGATAAAGAAGGCTGTGGAGTTACTTATCAGCGTTGAGGAAAATGCGCCAATAACGGCGTATAGGTAGTAACCGTTTTTACGATTATTACGTTAAAAACAACATGCATTATTGCATCTTCTCTATGAGTCGTTGCGCCTCGTTGATCACATTTAGTAAGCTGTCCTTCATTTGGGACAGTCTCCACATTAAGTGTTCGTAGTTTTCCCTCCTTTCCTTCAGTTCTGAACCCTTGGTTATTAGGTTGTCCACATCAAGCAATAAGTCTTTGGCATAAATAACGTGGTTTATGACCTTAGTACGTATTGATGAGCACCTCTTTTTTGTAACTATGCATACCTCAGCGTCAGCCTTTACCTTGTACCACTCCTTAACGAAGTCCTCAACCTTAACCCTCATTTCATGCACGGAATCCCACCACTCGTCATAACTTGCGAACCCCATCGCATCTACGGTAAAATCCTTATTTTTAAATCTTTCTCCAGAAAAACACCGTCTGATTTATTGGGTTTCCAGTTACCAATTTTTCGTTGTTTGGTTCTTTGGTAACTAGTAATGCAGTGCTTTTTCGGTAGGAAATGTTTATAAATAGGTTTGTTGCTTTGCTCTTGTGCCGACAGCGCGATTGTCCATTACAGTTGATAAGGAGTTGGACAAGGCGATTAGGACACTTTCAGAAGAAACGAAGATTCCTGTTTCGTACATTATCGAGATGGGCATGAGATTTTTGTTCGAGCATGACGAGTTGCTCAAACAAGCCCTTAACGACCGCGTTGAAAGGGAGATTGTTGGGAAGGTTCACATACAGAGACAGGACGAGAAAGAGAGCAACTGTACCGTGCTAATAACCACAAGGACCGTAAGCAACAGAAGAGCTGTAGATGCCGTGATCCAATGCCGTAAATGCGGCTATGTCTTGTCCGAGCTCTCAGGTGTAAGCAACATACGGCTTGCCCTAGATTACATACGTAAATTAAACATGAGGTGCCCCAAGTGTAAATCAAACGAGTTAATGCTGATAATTAAATGATGGTTGCTAATGCCGTAGGTTCGACGCGCGGATATTGCAAGTTTGGCATATTTATCATGGGTTCGCAGGTTAATTCAAGCGATAGGTAGCCTCCAAATAGGTCTAAAGAGGAAGCCATAGACAATATGTTTGGGATTGGGTGCGTAATTGCGTATAACAAGCTATATGTTGTAAGCCCTTCCTTTCTTACGGTGGTTTCCATTGATGGTTTACCGCCCATTAGAAGAGCGACACTGTACAGGATACCGCGCCACCGCATTATTGGTTGGTGGAGTGGTGTGTACAAAATCGGCGTAATAAACGACGTCCAAGCTTCTATATCCAGCTCTTCGGTGGACTCCATCAACATTTTACCAGGTGAGGTGAATCTCCACAATGTGACATTTGATGACGACTGTGCATAGCAGTACGAGGTTATGTAGATTTTCCACACACTAGCAGTTGTTGTGCCTATTTCTTCTGGGAGTTCCCCAGACACCTCTTTGTACTTGGATAACTTCTTCCCCCTAAAAGCTATTGTGGACACATTATTACTTAAAGTTGTGTTTTAAAGTTTCTAAAACAAAATTTAAATCTCAAAACAGAGATGATCCTTGAACCGCCCACCAGAGGGGAATCCAGTGAAGGTGGGCGGTGAAGTCCCAGCCCCGTGGGCCGTGAGCAATGACACCCCGAAAGTGGGGGCCGAGGGCCCGACGGCGTAGGCCGCTGATTAGTGAAGTGGGAGGCCGAGGCCAAATGAGGGGAACGGGGCAAGATGCTGTGGTTTTGATGGCAAGCACGCCCTTATGCGCTTATGTTAATAAAAGTGGTTATGTACATAGTTTTAGTTACCAATTTTTCGTAGTTCGATCCTTTGGTAACTGGTTTTTCGAACTACCATATTAGCTTGGTGGTGCTGTTTGTTTTTATTTCCTTTATGTGGGTTTGTACGGTACACATGGGGAGGTACCGCAGTTACATAGTTTCATTTGTCCTGTCTGTCGAGGATGTTAAAAGGTTGGACGAGTTAAGTAACTCACTTGGTATTTCTAGGTCTAGGTTGGTCAGGGATATTGTACATAGGTACCTTGATGAAGCCTCTGTAGAAAAGCGATTACCAGGCGCTGATAAGGTTGGGCCGCAGAGGCGGGCGTTTGTTTTGGGCAGTGTGAAGAAGGTTGTGGTCTGCGACTCATGCGGTTACATACTTGCGGAGGTTCCCCTAGACGTGGCTGAGCTCCATGACACACTCATATGCCCCAGGTGCAGAAGTACTCGCCTTTCCCTAGCACTTGTACCTGTTCAGAACGATAATCCCACCAGTAGGCAGAACACTGCCCGCTAGTTCATGCAGGTGTTATTTTAGCTGATTCGTGTTTGCGCGCCGGTATATTATATAATTATTATATTATTAAGATATAATATAATAGATGAGAAACTGAATACATTAAACAAAATAAAATGTATACGGGCGCGAGCCACTTGTTATTTTGACTGATACGAGCAGATACACGCTGATGTGTTGCGGTGATTGCTTGCTTATGCGTTTTTCTGGGTTGCTTGGTTTTGTGATTCTGCGGTGCTTTATAACAAACATGCGTGTTTGCGTACTTAATCGCCTCAGCTCGCCTTTAATGTGGGGAAACGGGGCGAAATCTGTATCCTCGGTAGGCTGTTGTTTGTGGTTTATGTTTCTCGTATCTCGTTGTATCAGTAAGCTACTACCGTAATTAACCCAGTTTCCAGTTACCAATTTTTCGTTGTTCGGTTCTTTGGTAACTAATAACTTGGTAAATACACAAAGGTTTTTATTTGGTTGCTGTACTGCATTGTGAATGCCTGTTAGCGGTAAGAGGAGTATTGGGATTTCGGAGGCGGGTTACCTAGCTCTCAGGGAGCTTGCAATGGTTTGGGCTGGGTTCGACATATACACGGAACTGATGAACCAAAGCCTGGAGAGGTTGGGCAAGCTTAATTCAGATGAGAAGTACTTGATTACGGCGTCGGACCTTAGCCTATACAAGTACAGGCTACACGACGGGTTCTCATACTCACCACAACTCCTCAACTTCTTCATAAAGGACAAACAATACCCAAACATGTACGCAGGAACTGAGAAGGAGGCGCTGGCGACAGCCAGGGCACGCCTGAACTCGTACTCATTCCTGGGCGGGCCAAACTACACAACACTGAACCAAGAACTACCACAAATAGTCTGCACTGGCGACCCAAACATCCAGCAATACATCTACGAGTGCCAGAAACAACTACAACAACTCCGCACAGACGGGGGAACACCGCCAGCGAAGCCAATGAAGAAGTCCGCTAAGACAAAGGATTTGTTCAAGCCAATTGAAATAGTCGATGAGCCGAAGGACGCTAAGCAGGTTAAGCGTAGCAGGTACGCATTCGAAACAGCCATGCACACAGCATTCGCCAAACTGCCGAAGTACTCCTACATAGAGCCCTACGTGCTGGGCACCGTGGAATGCAAAGACCCATTGAAATGCAAGGAGTTCGAGTTCATAAAGTTGCTCCTGCCGACAACGCTGACGCTGTCAATATCGCCCAAGACCATGGTGGACCCACTGCTCCTGCCCGAGCAGTATCAATACATGAAGCTGATTAGGGACTACATGGTCAAGCTCGTGGATTTGGTGTACGAGTACGACAACGACCCAGACATGCTGTGGTACCTAACGTCTTACCTAATCAACGACAGGAAGTTCAACGACACAATAAAGAAGCTGGCGGTTAGGCACAAGGTCAGGCAGAGGCACGTGTTTAACGCCGTACTCGACACAGTCGACCTAATGTTCACAACAAGCGACAGCACGGGCTGGTCCGACTACGCCAGGGGCTACATCGAGAGGTACAAAGTACCTAGGAAGCTCGTGTCCAGGTTCATAGAGCTACTAATGGACAACGCAATAGGAGTCCCAATGTTCAGGAGGAAGCCGAGCGAAATGCTGACGGAATACAAAGCAGTGCTCCTATACCTGTACTTCAGCATTTTCGACTTCAACAAGCTGAGCTACGATATACGTATGAAATTGTTGAGGCACCTTAGGCGAGTTCAGCAGTACCTAACCGAGCTGAAGCATGGGAAGCCGATTGACGGGCTTAAGGCATTCATCGAATTCGCGTTCTATGGCGATGGCACGGATGAGACGGGCAAGGAAATGATGAAGTTCGCCAGGAGGGCTTTATCGAAGAGGGTGTACTTAACAATAAGTGAGGAGGCATACAAAAAACTAATTGAGTTAAAGGAGTACTACAAGGTAAAGAGTATCGAGGAGGCAATCTTCAAGTTGCTCGATGATATATACAACGTGTATGTAGCCAGCATAAACGAGGTAATAGACTCGGTATTATTTTCAATGACCACCATGTGGTCAAGCGTACAGCACACAACGCTCAACATGGAGATGCCACTCATGACCATGTCGATGGCGCTCATATCCCAGTTCGCGTACTACGCAACTGAGTTGCTGTCGAACCCATACATAGAGTTCAACAGGTACCTAGCGAACATATACGCAACGTATATTTGGGAACTAAAGCTGATTAACTCCCTACCGAACGTGCTCAAGATAATTGGGACTCCCAAGCCGAAGCCATCAATCCAATGCATCATGGGCAGGAAGAAGTGCAGTCCTGAAGTTGCTTATGAAGACTTCAAAACACTTGTCAGGAAGGGGTTTGCAGATTACGAACTGAGCGACTCAGGCGAGCCAGTGATTCTGCCGAACAAGGTCATCATACCGCGCGAGGGCGCTATAAGCCTGGGGGACTTCATAAACGATGCGGACAAGTTCTACGACAAACTGGCGTACATCTCAAGGCTTGATATTAATAAGGTTCCATGGGTTCCCGTAAATTTCGTGTCCAAGCACGAGGAGCTGAAGAACGACCAATCAGTGGCACCGCTCATTGCAGAGATATATGGCAGGGACTACGATAAACTATACCAGGAAGTGGCGGTGGACCTCAAGGACGTTGCTATAGACTACTTCGAATATTGGGCTAACAAAACGGTTAATCAATACGAAAAACAGTGGAAGCTCAAGGCAGTGGAGGTGCTGAAGAGCGTGAACAGCATAGCCGACCTGAAGTGCGACTCGAAGGCGCAGGACAGCGATAAACTGCACTGTGAAATACTGGATGCAGTGAATAACGTACTGAACACGGCAACTAACGTGCTCGCCCCTTACGACAAACGCGTAGACCTAAATAGGTACTTCTACCACGACGGAGAGATGCCGAGCTACCTCTACAAGGCCCTGAGGGTGGCTCTGCGGATATACGGCTACTACTTGCGCTGGATAATCAGGAACACTAAGGATTTGGCCAGGGAGGTGCTCCTAATAACGCCCAGGAGCGTGATTAATGAGGTGTCGTCACTCCACAGCCAGGCTGTTGCTATGGGGATATCGGACGGTATAGAGCGGAGCCTTACCAACATATACGCGAAGCTAGGGGCAATAAGTATAGTATTGAGCAGGGTGTACGCGAAGTTGCTCCAGTCATTAATGGCGCTGTACTTGGTTAAGTACGGCGGCGAGGGTAAATACACAGCCCTCGGTCAATACAACCCATTCGATGCCGTAGCCCCACAGCAGGCGCTGGCGAACCTATTAATGATGAGCCTGGACCCAGTGAGCTTTGGGCAAATCATCCCGAAGATACCGTACCTACCAAGTAGCGCCATACTTGCATACCTCGTGTGGGTTCTGGACGCGGCGTGGGTGGGCTTCCTAATAAAGGTGCGCGAACTGTTCACCGACTTATACGAGATCCCTGACCGCGTATTGTTCGATTTTATGTACACATCACAACCAAAGAGCGTATTACGCACGTTACAATTCACATTCTTCCCAGCAGATCAGTATTACCTTCCAGACATGGCGCGCGACTACAACAAGATGAGCCCGAGCATTGATATGAACACCCGCGAAATACTCAGGGTATTGCTCACGCACCCAGCGTTAATGCACGCGGTGGCGTTTTCAGAGGTCCGTGAGGGGTGGCCTAAGTACCCGTTTAATGGCATGCCGTTTAATGAAAACGCGTATAGGGTAGTCCACTCAATGCTTCACAACCTGGTCACCCCATGGATTATGCGCGACAGGCAGAGCTTCATTTTTGCGAACCCACTGCACATGTCGGCCGTGAAGGAGAACTACAGCGCAGTCCTCAAGGTGCTGAACAAGTGCAAGAACTACCAAGACATGGACTGCATAAAGCGCGCCATTGTTGAGGCGGTGCTCGAATACGACGAGTTCTACAACTCACTGAAGAAGGAGGTGGAGACCCGTCTAGCCAAGTTTGAGAAGTCCAGAATACCAATTAAAGAAGAGGATGAGCGCACCACAAAGATGACGCTACATACCTTCCTCATGCAAGTCGCGAGGGGCATGTTTTGGGACCACCTCGACATCTTCGACGTATCCTTCGGATACTACCACCTGCTCAGGGAGGGCGTGTACGCATCTTATGAGAACGAGTACGTAATAACCGACGAGGAGATAGAACAACTTAAGCAACAGGCGTCATCACTCGCCAAGTCTGATCCATACCTGTGGAAGCACCAGTATAGGAAAGGAAAGGTGATAACAGCGGAGATAGAGTCAAAGAAGCACATAGGCAAGAAGCAGTACTACAGGCCCGAGTACTCGCACGAGGCGATAGCCATACTGTTCACGTACCTACAGAAGAGGTTCGCCACCAAGGACGATTTACTGAGGCTTGCTGGCTTCGACAAAGACGGGAAGTTCAGCCCAGGGTGTTGCTGGATGAGGGAGGCGTTCGGGTACAAGAACCTCATCGAGTGGTTCCTAGCAAACAAGAGCGATACGCTCTACTTGAACGCCCTGCGTAGCGAGCTCGTCAACCTGCCACCGCCGAGCCTCTATGGGTATACGTACTACGCAGTGCCCGATTCAATGATAACGCTATTCCTCAGGGAGTTCTACGGATTAACGTGGGCGCTGATAGATATGCACTACCACGTGTTTGTTGCATTCCAACTGCAGGAGGGCAGGACGGACAAGCCCGAAGATACAGGTGGAATGCCGGGGCCGATGGCCGGCTGGATGCGCATGATGCCTGCGCTCCGCAAAATGGAGTACGTGATTGAGGGCGTTACGGACATGATTAGGAAGGAGCTTGAGGCATCGCCCACCGATGAGGCGATAGAGAAGGAGGTTTCCGAAGAACTGAGCAAAGTGAACGCGGAGGGACTTACGTCACCGAGGCTCAACATATTTGGGCTGAAGGTGGCTGTTAGGCAGTACGGGAGGAGACTGCTGTCGCTGAAGCCCGAGTTGTTGCAGAAGCTGGTGCGCGCGCTCGCCGAGGCCGTGTTCTTCCAAACAATGAAAAGCGATGTGGATGCACGGAGGCTGTTGGACAGCGAGTCGCTGTGGGCGCTCGATGAGTTCTTCGTAGACGCCAAGATAAGGCCGGAGGAGTTAATCGAGCGTGGGGTGTTCACGAAGGAGGAGCTCGATGGGGAGGTGAGCATGTACTGCCAAGGGATGGCGAAGGCGATACCTATCGTGTACCTGGCGGACGTTAACATATCGCTAAATGACGTGAAGCCCGAGTACGGCGCCATATGCAGGCAGTTCGGCTATGGGGACATACAGGAGTTGCTCAGGCAGACGTGGCAGAAGAGGGCGGAGATGGGCCTCGTGGCTAAGTGGGAGGAGTTCGAGCGCCAGAGGCAGGAGATGTACCGCAGGAACAAGGAGGAGGAGATGCGTAAGAAACTGGAGTATGTGAAGCGGGTGTTCGGCGATGCAAGCCCCGAGCAGGTGAAGTCCATATGCGAGAAGTACGTGGATGCACTCGTGGTGGCATACGTAAGGCACGAGAAGGTTGACTTCTCAAGCTTCCCACGCGGCACATTCGACGCATGCAACAACGCTGGATACAACATAAACAAGGAATTCGCAAAGCGCACTGGACACACCCTGAAGTACTACAACACCATACATGAGGACATGAAGGCGCCATCAACAGGAGACATACTGTTTTGGCGACTCCAGACCTAACGCAGTGCTTTTTATTTTCAACAAATAATTAAGGACGGGCATGAACAACCAACCACCGTACCTACCAACGGACATGGGCATAAACAACACAGTACTCCTACTAAGCAACAACATATCCAGCGGGCCATACGCCTTCCAACTACCACAATGCACAATAAGTAGCAACCCATACGGAGGAGCCACTGGCACGTACGGGTTATTTAACTGCATAGCCATACAAAATGGCGCCATTCCAGCCGTGGTCTGGTTCTACTTACCACCAGGCGGGCAGGGAATACTACTCTCATTCGAAAATGGCCAGTATTCTAGTGGTGTTTCCGCTTTAACTCCTTGGCTTTACGTGGGGACAAACGGTTACCTCTATGCAGGGGACTGGACTGGTGCTGTTTGGCAGGTTTCAACGTCAATAAGCCCAGGCTGGCACATGGTAACATTTGAAGAATGGGCCGCATCAACAAGCGGGCCCTACTACCTAGCCCTATACCTAGACGGACAATATATTGGCCAATCCTCAACAAATGGCTTGCCTCAATTGTTTGGTTATGTTAGTAATTTTCCGTATAACGACATTGGCACTGGATTTACTGCAAGCTGGCCTGCCGCCCCTCCTAATCAGTGGTTTTTCTTTAATGGTGTTATTGCTTATGTTGCTTTGTATAATCGTGTTTTGTCTACCAGCGATGTCTTGGCTATTTACCAGGGCGTTAGGATTACGAGTGGGTTGGTCGCTGAGTACGTCGGTAACAACTATAATCCAAGCACGGGCGTATGGGCAGACTCAAGCGGTAACAACTACAATGCATCAACGGTGGTAGCAGGACAATACCCACCAAGAGGGTGCACACTATGGCCCACCGGAGTCTCTGGGAATTGGATAAACTGGCCTACGTGCTAATGGGTGGTGGGTGAAAACTGTTTTTAATGCAGAACCAGTAATGTAATTGATGTCGCTATCTGCGCCTACTAACATTTCGTACTTACCGAGTGCACTAGGGATATCCAAGGTAGCCCAGTTGAGCCTGTCCAATTATTGGTGCACGGCGAGCGTACCAAGCGTAATACTTGGCACGGGTATAGCTTACACGGTCGTTGCGTGGGTATACTTCAACGGCTTCTACAACTCAGGTTGCTACAGAACAGGCGGTTCATGGGGAGAGAACTACGTGTTCGCCTTAGGACAAGCAGGATGCGCTGGTCCATGTCCAGGCGGGACATTTAGGGGTGTTGTATTCCCGTTTTCGCCTTCATTTGGATACCTTGGAGTAGACCAGTCGTGTGCCGCAACCTTCTCATCATCTGTACCGGTTTATGCTAACCAATGGGTGTTCCTCTGGTGGCAATACCCAGGTAGTGGCTCCACCTTCTATTTAGGAGCAATATATGGAAATAATATAAGTTACACAGGCACAGTGACTTTAAGTGCTGCCGAAAATATTCCAACAACGGGCGTTTACTTCTGGATAAACCAAATCTGTAGCGGCGGTTGTGAATCAAACGGTTGGATTGCTTACCTCGCCTTCTACAACCGCGCTCTGTCTACGTCGGAGATTTACGCCATCTACCAGGGACAGAGGGTAACACAGGGGCTGGTCATGGAGTATAGGGGCGACAACTACGACCCAAGCACTGGCATATTCTACGACTCAAGCGGGAATAATATAAATCTAAGCCCAGGGGCAACACCATACCCAAACAGAGGATGCCTGCTGTGGGTACCAACGTGGGCAGGAGGCCCATCTGGGAATTGGATGAACTGGCCCACGTGTTGAGGAAGCGCTGGTAAACATATGGGTCTTGTTGCAATAAATTTATAAGAAGGTGTTTGTATTCGGTGCGTGGGGTGGTTTATTGGTTTGGGGTGAGGGGTCATGAACGGTCCGAGCGATTATGCGTCGGTTAATCCGAAGGAGCCTGCGGTGATTGAGCTGTACAAGATAGAGAGCGCCATACCGATTGAGGAGGCGAAGCTCGGCTTGGTCGTGGACCTAGTCAGCGCAATAACTACGTACGCCAGCTCAATGCCTAGGGGCTTCAGCGACAAGGGGAGGGGTAGGTGGTTGCTCAGGGAAATCATCTGGCGCGCCATAGCCAACCACAGGGGCTCGGGGGGGTCCGTAAGCGATGTGGTGCAGTCAGTCGTGTCATCAACGAAGTGCGCACAGCCGATAAGCTACACCCACGACTTCGTCTGGCACAAGGTAGCGGGCGTGGACTACACCGTGTATCTGCTCGTTGAGGAAATAACGAGGGCCGACAAGCTCGACGCAATAAGCACGCTTGCCGCACTGACGGCGGCGCTGAACGACATTAACGGCAAGGTTGGGGAATTAATAAACAAGATGAGGGGCGGCGTGTCAGCAAGCACGCTGGCGCGCAAGATAATGAACATGAGGAAGTCCATATCGCTAGGCGTATACACAGGCGAACTAAGCCCAGCGACAGCGCTCGCCACACACTCCCGGCTATCCAAGTGCAGGAGCAGTATTGAGAAGGCGCTGGGCGCGTACGTCGAGTACTCCAACTACATGGTTAGGAAGGCGCTTGGCAACGCCGAGGTCGTGAACTACATAGAGCTACTGAGCAACGAGTTCTGGTCATCATCAAGGACACCCATGCTCACACTACCAATAATAGCCATGTTCATCGAGCACGACCTACCATAATAAACTCCTCTGTTACAACCAAAAGATATTTATATTAGTTCTGAGAAACAACTCTGAGCAGGCTGGGATGGAGAGGAAGATTAGCAGGGCGACGTTCTATAAAGCCGTGAGGAGGGACTACATGATAATAATAGCCGAGATGATAGCTTCAATACTCGACAACGTAGTGCACGGCAACACCGACATTGCAGATGGCGAATATAGCAGGCTGAAGGAATTAATCATGGAGGAGGACTACGCAAAGCTCGGTGCGGACGAACTAAGGCGCAAGCTCATAAGGATTGCAGAGAGAAGAAAACAGCTGAGACTAATTGTGATAATAGACAACGACGAGCTAAAGGAGCACGTTATCGCTAGATTTACCAGCCCTCCTCTGCCTAGAGGATTTGCTAAGACCAAAGTCAGGAACGTCATAATCACCAAGAGTATCGATGGGGGTGGGTAAACCTCCCTCGTTATTTTCTATTTTTCTTTCTTCGTCATATACCAGAGATTCATTATTCTTCAAGGCATTTTTAGTAATATAATTAATTGTGGTATTTACATTAAGCACAGAGGTGTTTTTATTTATGTAAATGCCATATTTACGTAAAATGGCTTCGATATTGGGGTCCGACCTAAACTGCTTGATGTATGTATAAACACTTTCGCTGTCGGTATTGAGCGATTTTATGAGTGTGTGGTATGGTGCGTCATCTACTATGGCGACCTTACCCATTGAGTATAGGTTGTCGATAAGGTACATTATTGCGCCGGCCACCAGCTTCTTGACCTGGGCATACGTGACATTCTTGCTGTAGCGCTTAACAATATCAATGACAATACGCTTCAACGTACCTATTGAGACGCTGTCGCTAAATGATAAGTAGCTTGAAACACTGCTAAGCATTTTGGCGACGAGTTCATCAATATTAATGTTGAATAGGGTAAACGTATCAACATTTAAGGCGTTATTTACAAAATCAACGAACCTGAAGAACGTACGCTGGCGAATGTTGAACAACTGACAGAGTTGTTGTGGTGATGATAAATTACTATGTATTTTGCCGAGTTTATGAAGTACGTAGATGCACGACGCAACAACAGCGTTCATATTCCTCGGCAACCTACCATGCTTCTGCTTAACCTTGTTCACGCACATCACAACCGTATCAACATCCGCGCCAGACAAGCCAAGCTGTTGGTTATACGCAGATATCGCCTCTTTAACCTCATTAATAACGCCATCAATGCTTGAAAAACCGATTGTTCTCTGATACTTCGCCATTTTAGCAAACGAAAGCCTGTTGCGAACATTGCTCAGGCGGATGAGGTCGGTCGTATCTATCTTCGTAGTTAAACTACCCGTAGTCTCAAAATTCATGGGAGGACCCCTATGTATCTTCTCCCAATCCCTAACTTCGTAAGACCCATCATAAACATTGACAGGCTGGACACTACCGCAATCAAGGCATACAAGCTCGCCGAATTCGTTCCTTATAATCCTCGTAGAACCACAATAAACACACCTAAGTACTCCATCCCCCCTTTGCTGTGAATTGCCCGATTCCGCCCCCGCGGGGGACATTAACCGAACCTAGAGGCTGGGGGTAATAAGTATTGCTTTCGTAAAGTACCAAACAGAAAATTAAACCAGTAAATAAAAGCACTTTTGTAAAAACGCTTATTATAATTCTACGGGGGGATTCTCGTTCTTCGTGTAAACGTTGCCCTCCTGAATACTGAGTGCTAGCTTCTTTATGGTCTGTTCAATGCTGTAGTTCAGTAGTTGCGTTATTTTGCTGATCACGTCCTTAGGTATAAGTACGGTGTGGTAGTTCGTAATGATGTAGTTAATAGTCAGCCTGCGCTCTGCAACATCCGTTTCAACACTAGACACAAAAGCCAGGATTGGAGGTAGCCTAACATAGACCGCCCTGAACAAATCGGCATAGATGTTCATAAGGGCAGTCCTCAACGCAACCTCATCAGTGTTTTTCCTAACATGCGAGATCAAAACCTCCATGGAATGGATGAACCTCGCCGGCCTACCTCGTGATTCAAGCATTTCAACACTGTCACGGGACCACACAAACGACATAGACAGAGAAGTGGACTCCGGGTCGTTGGAAACATCGGGACCAAGTATGAATTCGTTGTGGTCCAATATTTCGCACTCAACATCGTACTCACTTATGGTGCGCATCAGTGATGTCTTTGAAGGGCAGTAGAACACCGATATTGTTGGGAACAGCCCCCTAGCGGATTTGTTAATCAGTACCTTCATTGTTTGCCCAATAAAGAAGCCGGCTATTTCGCCCTTCTTGCCATGTATTACCTTAATATCAACAGCCCCCGCAAACGCGTTCACCAAGTTAGATACGTAGACCTCGCGCACCGGCTTTGTAACATCAACAATCCCAGCAGCGCTCGGGCTAGCTAATGCGCGTATCGGGATTAGGAACTTGGACTCCTTAGCATACTTAAGCATAGCCGGCTCACTGAAGCCCAACAACACCATACCCAGGGGGTCAACATTAGGCGCCAAATCAATGAGCTCCTGGACAGAGTCTGTAACACGGACTTCATTCTCATTTGCCATGCAATTAATTGGCGTCATCGGTAATATAAATTTGGTGTGTTGGATTAAATTTTTAATTTTGGGCTTGTTTTGGGGCTGTATGCAAGATAAGCACGAATTAATGAAGAAACTAAGCGAGTATGGGGAGGTCGTGTTTGAGAGCGTTGATGCAAGCAAGTTGAAGACTGGTACGTTTACGAACATCCACAAGCCATTCGATCTGACGGATCCTACTGACACTGCACTGCTGGAGTCAATTAGGAAGTCGGGGCTTGCGTCGCCTTTGATTGCTGATGAGGATTATAACCTAATTGATGGGCACAGGAGACTTGAGGCTTTGAAGGTAATATACGGCGGTATTGAGAATATACCCAAACTGCCTGTGATTAGGGTGAAGGGCATTAACTGTGAGAAGAACAGGCTTGGGTGCTTGAAGATTGCGTATGTCGTTAATGAGCACAGGAGGGAAACCGATGAGACGCAGATATTAGCCATAATAAACGAAATAGTGAAGGAGCTCGGTTGTCAATTAATCGTTGGCAGGGAGGTTAACCAACTATGTGTAGACTCCGTGGTGGACGCGTTGGGTGGGGTAAGCATAGACAGGGAGAGGGTGCTCAGGCTTGTCCACCAAATGATAGCCTCCACATCACCAGCACTGGTCGTGAAGCCAAGCGAACTTGAGGTTGCCCCGCCTAAACCGACCGCGCAACCTGGGACTGAGATACCTGATGAGGTGATAACGAAGATAATGACCAGCATATCCAGGGGAGGTACATCTGAAGCAACAATTGAGGAACAACCTGAGGAACAAACAATACTTCGCGAGCACCGCAGGCTCATGACGGAGTTCGGAAGGGAATTAGTCGAGAGGTTCAACCTAACTCCCGCCGACATAAGCCACCTACTCACGTTCCTAAAACCAAAGGAACCAGACAGAGTCGGCTTCATAAATGAGCTCTACGTACTATGCATAAACAAAGGGCTTTGTCCCAATCCCAACGAGTAGGCACAAAGGCAATAGCGTAAATTAATTAAGAACGAATTTCTTAACTCTTTATTTTTGTTCACTTAAAGGTGGGTGATGAAAAACGAGCAGGAGCGGTTGACGCAAATCGTCTTGCTCTATAATGACTTTGCCTACAGCTTTAGGAAAGTGGGTATTCTCGGTGCCAAGTACTTGGCTCATTATGTAAACGTAGTGTATGCACCGCTGTACCTAGCTTCGCTGACGCCTGTGGCTAAGTCTAACGCGGTTATTGTGGTTGATGACTGCTTTTCAGCCGCGGAGTCGCCGATAGTTAGGATGCTGGCTACGTCTAAACCCGTGTTTGTTTGGTGCGATACGTGGCACATGCCGGGCACGCCTATTAAGTACACAGTGCCCAAGAACGTGTATTTCATACCGACCTCCAGATGGAACGCAAACATCATCGGCGAGTTCGGAATAGACGTATACGATAGAGTACCCAGGCCAATAGATGAAGCCGCGGCAAAAATCGCGCCAGACCCGAGGCCGAAGGTTATTTTTGTGGGGACAGACGTTGCGTATAGGGGTAGGAAGGGCATTGATGTTGTTGATAAAGTAATGCAGATAATAGCTAAGGAAGACCCGACTATAGAGAGGATCTGCATAACAAACTACTTGCTTGCATCATGCAGTAGGCACAGGTATGGCTCACTGAAGGAGGAGGACTTACTGAGGGTGATGTCGCAATCCGTGTTGTTGTGGCCAAGCAGGGCAGAGGGGTTTGGAATGCCTGTTGCAGAGGCTATGGCTGTTTCAACAAGGGTTGTGTACTCAGACGTGCCTGCACACAACGAATTCGCAGTAGGACTCAAGATAGAACCGATTGAGGAAGACATAAGACCATCACTTGTAAGGCTCGGTTTTGTAATGCCTTGGTTCGAATTCGACGAGCGGGAAGTGGCGGATGCTGTGATAAAGGTTTCACACTCGTTCATAAACCCAACAGCCAGGCAGTACGCAATAGAGAACTTCAGAGGTTCGACGGTAGCCTATAGGTTGCTCCATACAATCTCCTCGGTGGAGAAATTAAAAGACTTAATGATTAAGGCATAGCAGATTATTTTTATTAAATCGGGAGTGTAATACAGACCAAAATGAAATCCCTAGGCGTACTGTTCTTTGGGACGGATGATACATACCCACTGCCGTGGTATGTAAACATACCGGTTAAACAACTTTCACAAAAAATAGTTCAGGCACCGCCAGGACCAGCATTTGGGTTGTTAAGGAGGTTGGGCATGCAGTTAAACATTGCGCAGTTTGGCGGCGCGTTTTGGCTGAGTGGTTTTGCGCCAGTAACTACTCCAACGCCACCGTCTTACGTACAGCCGAATAGCATAATCACCGTATCCGCTGGACAGACGCAGAGCATTAATTTATCAACTGGGTGGGTAGCCGTTGTCTATGCAAGGTCGTTCACAAACAACACGTCAATAGTTGTTAATGGGCAGACGGTGAACCTGAACCAAGACCCAGACGGTGACGGTGTCTACGAAGCGGCGCTGGCGTTCATGGCTGAGGCTAACGAAACACTTGTCGTAACGAACAACAACGCAACAACATGCAGGGTTTACGTCTTCAATCAACCACTCGTTGAGTACCACACAATACAGGTCGGCATCGCAAACGTGGTTTACCCATTCCTGCCAAGAATAACAGTAAACCCGCTCTACTCAGTCTCAATAGGCGTACCAGGTTACGCGTTCACTGTCGGCGGCGCAGTATCGTCCTTATCTGCGTTAGTCACTGGCTGGTCACCGTCTTCCCCGCCAAACGTATTAATTGAGCAGAACACGCTGGTCACCAGGCCGCAGGGCGGTACATTATATGTATTCTTCACGGTCTATAACGGCAATACATCAAGCATATCTGTAAGCGGTACATTGGTTGACCAGAACGGCAATACTGTCGCCACATCCAGCGCAACCGTCGGTGCTACGTCTACATCGTTCATATCGCTTACATTCACACCGCCAAGTGGTTATGTATTGCCGAATATTGGTTTGTTCACGCTGAACCTAAGCGTTACTGTTGGCACTAGTACGTATACCTCGTCTGTACCTGTGATAATCAACCAGACAGACCTATTGAGACTTGACATACTTGAGTCGCTCCTGGGCACACTACAGTTACCTATAACGCTACCAAGTAGCATGGTTAATCTGTGCTTCATAACACATGCATCAGTGGCATCATCACTAAGTACTGCACCAACGCCTGGCGTCGGCATAGGCTTCACAAGCATATGTAGCGGGCAATCAGTAAGCATACCGCTGACGGTGTCCGTAGACCCCGACATAGCTAACCTACTGCCGTCATCGGGCGTTACGGTTAACGTTTATGCAATAGAGTATGAATTACTGAGTAATGGCACTGTCACTTACCTAGGGATAGTAAGTGTAGGCAGTGCTTCACTGACTTCATCACAGCCGTATGCTTCATTGACGTATTCGTTCACGCCAAGTGATACAAACGCTATGTACCTGCTCGGCTTCTACGCCACACTAACAATAACATTACCAAGCGGTTCATCAGTCTGCCTAGCCGCGGCGCCGTTTGGTATACTGGACACGCAGGCCCTCGCCTGGCCTGTTGGTTGGACGCCGTTCTCAGCCAACCTGTTCATAACTTACCCACCAGCGCTGGTGAGTATATACTCGGCGCAGTGCACATACCCATACCAGCTACCGACGCCAGTCGTTACGCCCTTCATACCACCACAGTTCACTGGAAAGATGGAGTTCCACGATGTACATTTAATACTGCCTGAGGTGGCAATAGTATCGCCAAGCACGCTCCAAGGCGCGATACAAGTGTTCCTAATCGATAGGTCGAAGGTGCCCGCCTCAGCGACGGTTACATTCTACGCATTACTGCCAAGCGGGCCTACATACATAGGCTCTGCATCACTCTCTGCACTGCCAGGAGGGCCGCCCGCCTCACAGCAGGTCACGCTTACAATACCGAGCAATGCGACTAGTGGTACATGCTTAACATCTGCACCATGTCTGGTGCCTGGATTTGCAGTGGCGACAATAAATGCTGGTTGGGCTGTCAGGACGCATACGTATCCATTCATGATAGTGACGGCGGGCACGCCATTACCTAAGTTCAGGCCGTTCAGCTGAGCCAAAGGCCAATTTTTAAATATTCATTAAAAATTATTTTTTAACATTTCACATCATTCTTCCTCGATGAACCCCCTAAGGGAGCACGCCTTGGGAGTTGGAATAGCGCTATTGCTTATTGTAGTTGGTATAATACTTATTGTAGCCGCTGTTGTAACCAATGGGTTCGGCAATGTAGCCACAATAAAGAGCTACTCAGTCACTCCAACAAGCCCCATACCAGCGTCGTCATTCACATACAACTATGTTGAGTACGGGCCGCTGTGCAACGTAACCATACCGCCAGTACAGCCGCTGTCACAGTGCCAACTGGGTGTCCTCTTCAACATAACTGGCGTAGGTCACGCCGAAGTTACTGGGTTACCACTGTGGGTTACTCTGCAACCTCCATCTATTGCCCAGCACTACTTGATTTACAACTTCACAGTGGTTCTCAGGATACTGAATGTCAATGGCTACTCAACAAACTATGTGTACACGTTTACTGCGTCGGTGGGTAAGTACACGTTCTACCAGCCCAACGGCGCGTACATAATCGCTGACATGAGCGATGGATACTCAACATTTACGGTTTATGTACCGTCTGCGCAGGCTGTGGCTTATGTAGTGGGGCTAGGCGGGTTTCCACTGACCTACTCCACTGCAAGCCTTGAGTGTGGTACGCACTCGTGGTGGTTTACATCACTTGTTCCAGAGCTTGTGAGCCAGCCAATACCGATGCCGAACGGGACAGCAACAAGTATACCGTGTACCCTGTACATAAGCGTGCCTGTGTTCCCAGGCAAGGTTCAGACGTACAAGGTACCGCTCAACCTGGCAATCGGCAAAAACACATACACGGTTGAGGTTCCAGTCAGTGGCATCTATGTACCTGGGTACGGCTACCTAGGCACTCTACCCGACATATTGATATGGATAGGCTTTGCATTAATAATAATAGGCGTGGTGGTGTTGCTCATAGAATTCTACCACTGGCGCAGGGCAAGGCTTGCTAAGGCTTACGGCATACCGCCCTACTACCTATAATAGTGCAGAAAACTTTTTAAAACACATCCTTTCAAAATCCTTGTGGCAACGTTTATTGACGACATAGTGAATAGGTATGTATTCACAAACTGGACTGCACGCTCGATACTCTTTGTTGAGTCACCATACCTAAAGGGCGTTGAGAAGACTGGGCAGGTCTTCATGAGCAGTATTGATGAGTTGATGCCGCTCATTGAGAAGTCATGGCGCGGCTACGGCAGTATTAGGTTCTCAATACATCCAAGGTTTCAGGGAATAAACAATGTGTGGTACCTGGAGAGGTTGATGTGGGACTTCGACGTCGGCGCCGAGTCGCAAGTGAACCCGCGGTTAATAATTAACGTTGCACTGACATACGCAAGGCACCTATCATCACTATGCGATACGAAGCCGCTCATCGTCTTCAGCGGTATGAAGGGTGCCCACGTGGTTGCCTTCCTATCTCCAGAGGTTGGGGACTTAACGCAGGACAAGCCGCAGGATGTGCTTGAGTACGTCCATTCATCGCTGTATAACGAAATAACAAGTACGCTGAGGAAGTTGGTTCCAGGAATAAACGGTGTCCTAGAGGACAGCGGTGCTAATTACAAGGTGCTTACTAAACTGCCGTATACAAGGCATGAGAAATCACTGAGCGAGACGCACTTTGTTTCGCAGGACGGTTTCTACATACCCCCAATTGATGCGGTGAAGGTGATAAACGAAGCAATGGAGAAGCCGATAACTGAATGCTCGCTGGGCAACGCTACGGTGAACGTTACAGACTTGGTGAAGGAGTACCTTGAGTCGTATAAATACGTCAAGAAGGAAATCGAGGAGAAGACAGCGATGGCTGTGGAGGTGGCGGTGAGGTCTGGCGGTAGGAAGAACAGGTTTGCCGAGATGTTGTTGGAGAAGCCACCGAACGATTGTAAAAAGAGGTTGATAGTTGCAGTGCTAGCGCCGTACCTAGTTAATGAGAAGGGCTTGGGGGATGACGAGGCAATAAACATACTGCACAAGTGGTGTGTTGATGGTGGTGGTAAGGATAGGGAATGCATGACGGTGGCTAGGAACGCCGTGAAGCAAGTGCGCAAGAAGCAACTGCTACCGCCACACAACCCACTCAACCTTTTGGACAAAAACAAGGGCTGGAACAGGGCATTCAATTTCAACGAATGCGCAGACTTGCTAAAGGGCATCGCAATGTTGCTCGGCAAAGCACAGGAAAAAGGTACTGAGGGGGTTGGAGGATGAGAGTCCTCATAGGTATACCGGTTCATCCGGAGCTTGGTGTCTCACCGCTCTTTGTTAGGTTTCTGAACCAGGCTTTGTCGACGCTGGCGTCAAACGGTATCCAGGTTGATTATTTGTTCATGACTACACCGTCTATAGAGACCGCGCGCGAATCAATTGCTAATGCATTGCTTGATGGGGGATATGACAAATTAATATTCCTGGACTCAGACGTAATATTGGACGCCGGCGCATTACTGTTCATGTTGATTACCGATTCGCCAATAGCGTGCTGTCCGTATATGACGAAGCGCGGCGGGCTCTCCGTATACTACATAACAAGCGACGGCACAGGTGGGTTCAAACAAGTACCTCTGACGATTGACATGTTCAGCCCCCAGTTTACACCAGTTGATGCATGTGGGTTGGGGGCCGTGGCAGTGGACTCTGACGTGTTTAGGAAGATGAAATCCCCGTACTTCCTCTTCTCGTTTAATGAAAAGACGAGACAATACATATCTGAGGATGTGTACTTCTTCTTGAGGGTGAAGAACGAACTAAAAATACAACCACTCTCGTTAAACCCAAACGCATGCAGAGCAGTGCACTTAGTAAGCCCAACAATAGGGATTGACACAACAGGAAAGTTGATTTACTTCACACTGTGATTTATTTCACGCTGGCCTCCTCCCCGTTTTGGGGAGGTTTCCTCGCCCAGCCTTCATCGGCCCCTCCGGCTGGGGTCATGGGTTTGCCCCGGGCCAGCATTGCGGGGCTTTTCTCTAGGCTGGCCATGAATTCCCTGAGTGTGGTGTGTAGGATTTTTGCCATAAAGTATGGAATTATTGGGTTTGATTTTCCTTCGTACTCTCTCCAATCCATTTCTCGCTTCATGTTCCACCAAACACCCTTGGTCCAGGACTCTGGAGTTGTTTTCCAAGCCATATTGAGTATGGATGTT
>Ga0080005_131213_pt1 | contig 25105 bp, 20 predicted proteins | sample JossMetagenome_2_FD_69208 | JGI IMG/M metagenome (GOLD analysis project Ga0080005, IMG submission 69208) | Hot spring sediment microbial communities from Joseph's Coat, Yellowstone National Park, USA - JC3_ASED (SPADES assembly) (version 2) | ecosystem: Environmental > Aquatic > Thermal springs >...
ATTGTGAGGTACTACGTATACATTCCTGTACTCAAAGTAAACTACAGGGTTGAGAGTCAACACGGTAAGCGCTAACCTATTAAAGGTATAATTCTCAATGACAATGGGACCCAGGTAAGTGGCCTCTTGAGGACTAATGTAGTTCTCTACACCACCAAAATAACCCCCTGCAATTGTAAACGGTGTTTGTGTCATTATTGTTAACAAAGTAAATAATAAGGTAATAGCCGCGATAAAACGTGGGGAAATGCTAGGTGTAGTATTCTTTACCATTAAGTTTACCCTATTTCTTCCTTATTTGTCTCTGACCTTATATTTTTTATGACATAAATGTTTAAACAGGTTATTCCTATATTTTTAAGGTCTGTTTATAGGTGTTCTCGAGTCTTTAATGTCTGTAACAATTATGAATAAAAGAAAGTCTCTTTTAAGGCGGGGATGTCAGTGAATGACTAATCGTGCTAATTTATTGAAGTATTTCACGCAAATAACTGCTAAGACAGCGCCGTCCTAGCTGATCACCTTTATACCCAAATTAATCATCACGGCGTGATGTCAGCGGTCCCAGTCGCTCCACCTACATCATACTTCAGCTCGTCTCTGCCAGGTCATCCCGTACACTATGATTTTCAAAAACCTTAATTTACATATCTCTCCACACACAGTGGTTGAAATGAGAGTCTATTTGAAGACGAGGGGCGGTAAATGGATTCTTATTAAAGGGTGGTTGAAGCAGGCGTCCCCTAAGTCCGGTAGAAAGACGGTGGGCTACGCTCTACTAGGCGAGGAGAGCACACCACCTGAGATAGAGAGTGCGGAGGAGATAGTCCTCCCGGCCTCAGGTTTCTCCAAGCTCCTGCGATGGCTCGTGAACATGGGTGATGGAGTGGTAGTCGTCGAGCCGAAGGACATTGAGAACCTGTATGTGAGGGCGAGTAGAGAGGTCGCTAAGAGAATTTTAGATGCGGCCAAGGAGCTTAAGATCGTTGACTAGCGAATATGCTTGGTGCTTTAGATTTAAGATTGTTTATGCACTATTATCCGTATAATAAATTGTAAAACTTGCTTCCTTTAAACCCGAGGAATTCGGATGGGTTCACCCGAGATAGGTAGGGTTGTGAGTAGAGTAGGCCTTGAACTAGTTGGTTTCCTCCGCGAGAATATCGGGAGAATCGATCTAGCCCAGGAGATTGGGAGGAGTGTGACCGGTGATATAACGAGGAAGATCGATCTAATGGCTGAGGAATACCTTGTAAACCTGGTCGGGGCCTCGGGTGTTGATGCGTGGGTTTTAAGCGAGGAGAGAGGGCTCTACAAGCTCTCAGCTAGACCGGAGTACCTCATCATAGCCGACCCCCTGGACGGGAGCTTGAACTACGTTCTCGAAATACCTTTCTCAGCTGTCTCGATAGCCGTCTACTCTATGAAGGAACCCTACTACAGTAAGGTCATATACGGGTTTGTGTCAAACATATTCCGCGAGGAGAGGTACGAGTACTACAACGGGGCTATCTACCTGAATGGGGCTGAGTACAAGTCCTCCTTGAAGGGGAGGGGGATAATATGCATCTACACAGTAAACCCAAGGCTCCTAGAGAAAATAAGAAAATTCGTTCTTGACAAGGGTGGTAAGCCTAGGTTGAGGACGCTCGGCGCAGCCTCTCTCGAGATATTATACACAGCTATCGGCAGGATGGAGTACTACATCAACGATGTGGGGGGGATTAGAGCCAACGATATAGCCGTCGGCCTAGGAGTGGCGTTGAACAAGGGTTTGAGAGTTATAGTCAGGCCCCAACTATCTAGAATTGACCCGACGAGCATAAGCGTGTTCGACGAAGTATGGGTTACTCCAAGCGACTACACTCTTTAAACACTCACAACTCGCTTTCACGGCTTTTAAGATTACTACCACTTCTAGTTGAGGAGATATTCAAAGCTAGGCCTGTAAAACCTGGTCTAGGCTCGAGGATAATACTCTCGCCCCTCTTTCCTCCACAACCACATCCTCCTCTATCCTCACACCCACTACGCCAGGTATGTACACGCCTGGCTCGATGGTGAAGACCATGTTCTTCTCAAGGACGGTCTGCGACCCCAACCTAAGGTAGGGCGGCTCGTGAACCACTACTCCGATACCGTGACCTAACCCGTGGATAAACCTCTCTTTGAGGCCGTGTTTCTCCATGACTCTCACAGCCTTCTCGGCCACCTCGCCTGCTCTAACCCCGGGTTGAACTAAGCTTAGAGACTCAGAGACAGCCTCCCTCACGGCTTCTATTATCCTCTTGACCTCTCCCGGAATAGACCCTACTTTAACCACCCTTGTCAGATCACTGCATCTACCGCCTATCCTCACACCCACATCGACTACTATCACGTCCCCTGCCTTGATTTTATTGCCTGTAGGAGTGTTGTGTGGATAGCTGTTGTTGGGTGTCGCGGAGATTATCGGTGGGAAAGCGTAGTCTTCGACCCCCCTCCTCCTAACCTCCCTCTCGAAAACCCCGGCTAACTCGGTCTCGCTTACACCCTCCTTGGCCTCTTCAGCAACTGCTTTTATACCCATGGCGGTTACCTCAACCGCCCTCTCGATAAGCTCTATCTCCCAATCCTCCTTGACCATCCTCACCTTCGAGATATCGTTTGACACGTCAACGTATTCACCTATGCTCCTCAGAACCGTGGTTGCGAGAGGGGAGGGGAAACCAGCGTCGTACCCGGCTTTCAAGCCTGCTACCAGGGTTTTAACCAGCTCACCCCAATCCTTCTCGATTACCTTAGCGTCCGATGGCTTGAGAGTCCTCGATATAGCGTAGATTTCAACTCCCTTCCCTTCGAGAGAGTCCCTGTACCTGTAGTATTCAAGTAGGGGAACGTACAAACGTGGGACACCGGCCCTACGGTGGTAGAATAACAGGAGTGTCGCGTCAGCTAGGGATTTAACCCCCGTGAAATACTCCACGTTCTCTGGTGAGGCTATTAATATAGCGTCCACCCCGCTTCTCTCAGCTATTTCATCGAGTTTACCCAACATCGGCCTCAAAACAAGACACCCCCACGACATCACTGTTATATAGCGTGGTACTATAATAACTTCCTTGTTGTACGGATTACACCCGGTAACCAGGAGGAGGTTCATGTCCCAGGTTGCAAGAACCGAAAAAGGGTATTTGTGTAAGAGGGATGGCAGCCTAATGTACTTGGTGTACGAGTCCGAGAAAACAACGGACAACAAGCTTAAAGTTGTTATATCATACAAGTGTCCCGTTTGCGGCTTTAAGGTTGAGAGGGAGTCAATAGAGCTCTCGAGGTTGAAAGACTCGTTTACAATAGTCAGAGTTGTCCGAAAGATACCTGTCTAATAGTTTTCCTTAGCTAAAAACTGCGTGCTTAAACCCCTTTTTACCAGCCATACTTAATAAAAATAATAGGCCGTTAATATTTTATTTGGAGGCGTTTTAGTTGTTTAGGAGAAGAGTTAAGAAGAGTGGAAAGATAATCGAGCTGAGTTTGATTGAATCACCCTCGGCTTTGCCTGCTTCAAGTTGGGAGTTTCCTCCCGGAGAATATGTTTTAGGGAGGAACCCGACCTGCGATATTCTTCTCCTCGACCCAACTGTTTCAAGACTTCACGCTCGAATATTTTATAGTGAAGGAGACTGGTTTATTGAAGACCTTGGTAGCACGAATGGGACGAGAGTCGACGATGTCGAGATAAGGGGGAGGGGGCCGGTTAAATTGAAAGATGGGAGCAAGATAGTGGTGGGGAAATCTGTGCTGCAAGTGAAATTCAAGTAAGGGAAAGATGAAGTATGACTCTGAAAGAATACGCTGGCATCGAGGAGTTAAGCAATATTCTTAGCGACCCGATCCAGATGTCGAATCTCCTCCTCAGGGTCAAGTTCGATACGGCAAATAGGAGAATGACTTTCAACGAGTCTCTAAGCGAGCTCGAGAGAACATCTAGAACAGTTGTAAGAGACTCGCAGGCAGTCTACTTCGTGCTGCGACATGAGGAGAAGAACCGTGTAATAAGAGGAATCCTGGTAGGCGACTACGTTGTGGCGTTAACTATCGAGGAGGCGGGTGTCATTAGGTTAAAGGGTAAAGACGCTTTCAGCGAGTTGATTACCTCTTATAGAGCGAGCAACCCCGTCATAAAGGTAAGCTACGCTAGGATAAAACCCGGGGTAGCCGAGGGCACGCCGATAGAGGGGCGTTTAAAGGAGATTGTAAGCAGGGTGGCCGAGGAGAAGCCGCCTAACATATGGGTTGGGAGAATAATCTATGACTTCAAGGTGACTGAGGCTCTATCTGATAAAGGGGGCTTCACATATGTGCTCAGGGCAGTCGGTAAAGATGGTTTAAGCTATGTGTTGAAGATACCCAGGGATAAGCTGCCTAATGGGACCCCCCTAGCTCTCTCGGGGCCTGAGAAAATAAGCGAGTTCATGCGGAGCTATATTAACTCGATCGAGGTATGCCACCCCGATAGATTTGAGGTCTCCTCTTTTATATTGAAAAACGGTTTAAGCGAGGATCTATACTGGGAGCTCGCTTACTACAGGAAGTACGTGTTGTGTCCGAGAGGGTTTATTATCGCATACGACGGTTATGACGCAGATTTATACCTAGAAAATCCCCCTGTGGTTATAGAGCCGTACGCCGAACTCGGGGATTTACAAGACTATGTGAGCAGAAAGAAGCCTGACGCCAAATTCATTGTGAGTATAGGCCTCAGAGTCTCAGGGGCGTTAGGGTTGGCCCACGCAATGAGCATACTGCACCTCGATGTGAAACCCCAGAACATACTTTTAGCCGGCGACAAGGGAGAGCCGTATGGGGTACGCCCCTACATAGGAGATTTTGCGAGTACGAGCAGGGTTCTTGAGGGTTGGGCTAGGCCGACGAGGGTTACCCCGGAGTTCGCCGATCCCCTTTCCCTCATTGAGGGTAAAGCGGGTTTCGACTACGACGTCTACTCACTCGGTTTAACCCTCCTGAGCTCTCTAACCCAGGTGAGGCTCTCCCATAGAACTCTTGTAAACCTGCTGGCTTTGAAACACATTCATAAAATGAACATAAGTATAGAGCCATTCCTACTAGACCACCCGGCTCTAGCAACGTTTTTCAGGGATGTTGAACCAGTATTCAAGGGTTTCGTAGAGGGGAGGGTTAGGCTCGAGGAGTTGGAGGAGAGAACTGTATCGCTAATTGTGGAGAGGGATAAGATGGTTTTAGACGTGCTTGGAAGGGAGGTTGACAAAGACCTCCTGGCCTTTCTATTGAAGGCATCCAGCCTGAGGAGAGGGGAGAGGTTTAGAAACGCCGTGGAGTTCTGGCTTAGCCTCAAGAAGCTCGCCGCCGAAAAGAAGTGGGGCGATGTAATCCCTACCCCAACCAGTTGAATAGAGTTTTATTCAAGGCAACCCGCATTATCGGTAAGCCGCGGCCGGGATTCGAACCCGGGACCTCTGCCTTACCAGGGCAGCGCTCCACCAGGCTGAGCTACCGCGGCCCTCTAAGAGACTATTGGTTTCAAGGTTTAAAACTTGCCTGGCGCAAGGTTTGCTTACCGGTTTAAAACTAGTTTGTTTAAAAGATGTAGTGTTGTTATAGTGTGCTATAAGGGTCAGTTGAAGGGTGGCTAGAGTTGTCTTTCAGTAAAAGGGCTTTAGCGAGGGTGCTCGAGAAGCTTAGTAGGAGGGGTGTGGAGTTCGTTATCATAGGGAGTACTGCCGTTGAAATCGCTTTGGGCCGAGATATCTTCGAAGGTGACTTAGACTTATTCGTCATCGAGCCGAGCCCTATAACACACGAGGACTTCTATAGAGGTATAGCAGTCGAGGAGGGCTGGGAGATTGGTTTCACCGAGCTGGGTACGATTAAGTTTGTAGCGAGTGTTGAAGGCGAGGCTGTTGAAGTGGAGTTATACGAGAATTTAATGGACTTCAACATACCCGAGGAGGTGATCTCGAATACCAAGCAAGTCTCCTTGAACAGCGTTAAAGTGAGGAGTATACATCCCGAGCAGTATTTTGTGTTGAAGGCGAGGCAGGGAGTAGACTTGGAGAAAGTGAAGTACTATTACAGGCAACTCGGCAGGTTGAACACTAGTATGATTGAGAGTACTCTCAGCTACTTCAGCGATGAATCCGAGGATATAGCTGAGAGGTTGAGGAGTGCGGGGTTGAAGTTTTAAACCTATAAACCCATTAAACGCTAGAGGTGGTGCTTATGCCGATCAACGACCCGGTTAAAATGAAAATAGTCTTCGACAGAGCGTTGAATAAGACTGTCTGTAGAAAGTGCGGCGCCTTAAACCCGCCTGGAGCAACCAAATGCAGGAGATGCCACTCTGTCGGGACGCTCAGACCCAAGAAGGCTGTTAGAACAGCTGCCAAGACCACCTAGCGAACGCGCACCAGCAAAGTTACCAAAGAATCCTAACGCAGAATCCGACCGCGTGGAGCCCTATTTTCGTAATCATCGTTCAAGAATCATGCTGCGTGCTTTTCCTCTACTCATCGAGAGATTCCCCCAGCGGATATGTTGTAACAAGCCTCCCCGCCCGCATGACGTATGCGTACCCCCGCTAACGGAACTACAATTATACACAAATACCATCAAGTATCGTTAGCGGGGTTGGGCCTTGGTGTGGAATCACTAGCTTCATCCACACCTCATGGACCCCCGTCGAGCCCAACGCCACGGGGCTCCCATCTGAGTTCAGATACTTCACCGCGGTGCGGGTCATCTAGAAGTATGTAGCGGGTTTTAGAATTTTTTAAACATTGCTCTCCATCGGCAAGTATTTACAGGTTATCATCAATTCTGTAACAGCCTAGCTGATTGATTCGCAATGCGATGTAGGACTAAGACCCGGGTTTCCTCATCCCCTGTCTTCACTCGATCTGATTTAAAGGTTAAACGAGGGTAACCCTATATCCAAGGGTTAATGACGTAACGTTGACGCCAGCTTAGAGGGTGGGATCTTTGAGTTATAGGAGTATTCTCGGGTCAAGGGGGAGAAGGGTTGGAGAAGACCAGGTTTTATATGATTTGAGGATTAGAGAGCTTGCAAGCGAGATTCTAGGTAGGGAGAGGGATGAGCTACTATGGAGCTTGTTTCAAGAGCCGCTTGACAGCGTTGACGCAGCGGTTTACAGGCTCGATGTGTTCAGGGACTTGATGAATGAAAGTATTTACACAGCTGTCGAGAGGTTTGTCGAGAAAATCAGGCTGGCTCTCGACTATTTAGAGATGGAGAAAGATGCTTTCGAACCACACAAGCTGGGCCTCCACCTCGATGCAGCCTTAACCTATGTAGAGGCCTTGGAAAACTTTTACAATGAGATGACGTCGCTTGATGTGAGGTCTCAGGGGCTCAGGGGCTTCATGGGGTATATCGGAGAAATAATCCGCGGCACCCGCTTTAAAGCCATGAAGGAGAGGGCTTGGGAGGCTAAGAACGCCCGGAGTAAAATAAGGATTAGAGTCAGGATAGTGGGTGATAAAGTACATGTCTGGAGGTTCGATGGAGGCGAGGACTTGGGGAAGATCATTGAAGAACTCTTCGCCAGGTTCAGGGAAGGGGAGGTTAAGAAGGTTAGATATATTCCAACTACCAGCGGTTTCAGCCACGTCCACGCGGCAATTCTCGAAGGGGCTTTCAAACTTTTCAGAGACGAGTATGAAACCCTGAAGAGGTTTCGTGAAGAGTTCCCGGAGATATTGGACGAGGGCGTAGTGGCGTTCGCGAGGGAGGTAAGGTTTTACCTTCTATACTTGAAGTTTATGAGGAGTTTGATGAAACGAGGATACGCCTTCACTATACCGAGATTCACGCTTGATGGTAGGATAGATGTAAGGGGCTTCTACAATATTCTCTTAGCCGAGAAGGGTGTGGCGATACCAAACGATATATCCACCGTTGGATCCAAGAGGATTTTCGTGGTAACAGGGATGAATAGTGGTGGGAAGACGACTTTCGCGACCTCGTTTGGTCAGTTAGCATACCTAGCGAAACTCGGCTTGCCTCTTCCCGCTGAGAGGGCTGAGATACCGTTTTTCTCAACCATCACAACAGCGTACCCGGCAAGAGAGGATCCCAGGGAGAGCTTGAGCAGGCTTGAGCAGGATGTTGTAAGAGCCATAGATATTTTGCGTAAAGCCGATGGCTCAACGCTCATAATAACGAACGAGCTTTTCGCCACAACCACGTCCGATGAAGGCTACGTCTTGTCCAAAATCTTCCTTGAGGAGGTTAGCAAGAGGGGAAGCTACTGCATATTCGTTACATTCATCCCTCAAGTGGCATCGCTTGACTTCGTGATAAGCATGGTTGCACAACCCTCCCGGGAAGACCCTACGAAACCCTCTTACAGGATACTCCCAGGCCCACCGCCCTCGGAATACATGGCTGTTAGGATAGCATCCAAGTACGGGCTTTCATACAAGGAATTAAAGGCGATGGTGAAATGATAGAGTTCGACCTCCTGAAACTTGAACCTAGAGAAAAAATCGCTACCGCGGAGGATGTCAGGTTAGACCTGGAACTGGATAAAATAATCGGTGTCGCCGCCGGTGATGATAAGCTCATCGCCGAGACATGGCTGGAAGTACTCCTCTCAAAGGAGTGCCCAAAGGAGGTCACCGAGTACAGGCAGGAGGCTGTTAGAGATGCCCTTAAGAACAGAGGTAGCGTGCTGAGAATGTATCAAATAGCTAGGGAGGGCTATGAGAAAGCGTACAGGGAGGTATTCCTCTACAGGCTTGACGACCCTAAATTCGTGGTGAACGAGGCTTCCAGCGGTGTAAGCATCCTGGTCGACTATTTGGAGAAACTACTGGAAGTTGTGTCCAGCACAAGTTTTACTTCAATAGCCTTCAGGAGCTTAGCAGACTCCCTTATCTCGAACGTTGACAAGAATTTCATAGATAAGGCTAGGGAGATAAACAGCATACTTGGATTTGGGAGTAGTGTAGATTTCTCTGTCGAGATAGGTGTTTTGAACAGCCTGGTTAACCCGGTTCTTTTGTTGCCCAGGAATGAGGGTTCCATCGTAAGCAGGCTGTTGTTCGGGGAGAAGAAATATACTTATAGGCTTGATCCAAGGGATGAAGCGGGGGCTAGGATTCTAGAGGATATAAGGAATTGGGTTCTCGCCGGGGTAGCGACAACTGTTTTAAACGCTTTCGACAAGCTGCTAGGATTCTTCAGAGAACTGGCGAGACAGCTGTCGTTCTACGTTGGCGCTATAAACCTCAGCGACTTCCTGGAAAAGGCGGGGATCCCGAAGACCTATCCCGAGATAAACCCGAGGAAACTCTACTTCGAGAACCTTTACCCGCTCTCACTCGCAATATCCTCGGGGAGGAAGCCTGTGCCGAACTCTCTCGACCTGGACGTCGACGGCTCTTTCGCGGTTATAATAACCGGTGTTAACAAGGGTGGGAAGACAACTTTCATTAAGAGCGTCGGCCAGGCCCTACTACTCGCTAGAGCAGGTTTATTCGTCCCAGCGGAGAGGTTTGTGATCCCGTCGACTGGCGCCGTGCTCACGCATTTCCTAAGAGAGGAGGAGAGAACTTTCTCCTACGGTAAGTTCGAGGAAGAGGTGAACAGGTTTAGAACACTGGTGGAGGCCATTAGGAGAGGGGACTACGTGTTGATGGATGAGAGCTTTGTCTCAACGAACCACGTTGAAGCCTCTGTAGTGGCTGAAAACGTTGCCTCAGCGCTACTAGACTCCGGGGTCAACGTGATCTACGTAACATTCCTCCAGGACTTCCTATATAGGTTTATACCCAAGTACAGTGGGAAAGCCGTGCTACTTGTCCCGGAGAGGTTGAGCGATGGCACGAGAACTTACAAGCTGGTTAAAGGGGCTATACAGCCGGGCTACGCGCTGGAGGTTTGGAGAAAAATAGCTGGAGAAAACGTGAAGGTGGAGGTAGCGTGAATAGAAGAGAGCTACAGTCTTCATACCGCTTGGACTCACATCCCTAACGGTGCATGTGGTTTACGAAAAATGCCGGGAACGTGGGTTTCATATATCGAGTTGCTCCAAGGCCCGTTTGTGGCCTGTGGGGGACTAGTAACCTCGGATTCAACAGCCGCTCATGAACCCTCGCTAACCCATCGTGAAGTTTGGGCGGGGAGGAAGCTCCTGGGCCCAGCGAATGGAGACAAATTAATTGGTATGAGCACTTAAGGACAATTGGTGTTGACATGGGGGTTAGAGTTGTTGGAAACAAGGAGTATTCGATAGGAGAGGTGTTTACAGCTATCTCCCGGTTGTACAGAGACCACCCTTTCCCACCCCACTTCTACCTCATATACGACTTGCTGTACGAGCCCGAGAACTCGGAGGTCATAGTTAAGTTGAAACAGGGTCCCCTGTTGGAATCCTACGCGCTCATATGGAGGTATGGTAGAGGAGCTTCAATACACATCTGGGGTGACAGCTCTCTAGAGCTTCTCCAAGACACATGGTTGGACGCTAATATGCCTCACATACTGGAACTATACACGGATGAGAGTGAGGTGATAAGGAGGGCTTCTTCCATCCTTTACTCGAAGGGTTTTCGAAACGTTGAAGTCAGACGGTTCCACGACATGGTTTGCGACGAGGAATCGTTTAAGCCGAGCGGTAATGAGCGGTTAGCCGTAATGTTGAGCCCCAGTCAGGCAGACGTGTTCGTAGACTACGTGAAGCGGGGAGGCGATGATATAACAGTGGAGGAAGCTAGGGTGAGATTGTCGAAGAGAACCTACTACGGTGTTTTCGCGGACGGCAAGCTTGTTTCAGCTGGAGCGATCTGCGCTAGATTGCCCGAGCTAGCCCTCATCTGCGACGTGTACACCGTGGAGGAGTATAGGAGGAGAGGTTACGCAACAGCCGTGACCTCGGCCGCTACCAGGAGAATAGTATCCTCGGGTTCAACCGCATTCCTCTGCGTTGAGGAAGGCAACGAGGATGCTATCAGAATCTACAGGAAGCTGGGCTATAAGCATCTCAGGACGAGACCGTGGCTGGTTGCGAAGCCTTGAAAACTAGTGCCTGCCAGTGAAAAACCATAGGGCATCTCCGGAAACCTTATCAGCTTTGAGGACCAGTTATGAGTTCTCGGTTTGAGGGGCCCGTTGAGGAAAAACCTAGTTGCAAGCTTATAGAAGACGTGTAAAACCGTGAAAACTTTAGGTGTTATAGAGTCCTCCTTCTAGGGTTTAGATACCTTGACAGGGAGTCTCCTAGGAGGTTCCAGCCGAGGACTGTGAGGGTTAGGAATGCGCCTGGGAAGACGCTCACCCACCACGCGGTGAATATCAGCTGTTGCCCCTCGTATATCATCCTACCCCAGCTAGGATAGTTTGGGTCTCCTAGACCCAGGTAGCTTAAACCGGCTTCAAGTAGCATTGCGTTGCTGACAAGGAGGACTGTGTATGAGAGTGTGAGGGGGACTACTTGCGGTAGTATGTGTTTAATCATTATAAACCGGTCGCTCGCGCCAAGGGCCCTCGATGCCTCAACGTACTGCATCTCCTTCAACGAGAGCACCTGCCCCCTTACAACCCTGGCAACGGTCGGCCAGCTGGTTACAGCAACTACGAATATTAGGTTGTAGATGTTGGGCCTCGTGACCGCGGCTATCAGGAGTGCTAGGAAGAATGTGGGCATCATGAGGAAAACCTCGATAACTCTGCTTATCGCGGCGTCAACCCTCTCACCGTAAACCCCGGCTACAACCCCTAGAATAGTCCCCAGCAACGCCGCGGAGAATGCGGCGGCCAACCCCACACTCAAACTCACTCTAGCTCCCCAAAGCACCCTGCTCAACACATCCCTCCCATATCTATCTGTGCCGAATAGGTGGTTGAGGCTTGGAGGCTGGTTCATCGGGTAGTCCATGGAGTTGGGGTTTGGGAGGGGCCAAAGGCTTATGGTAGCGGCAATTAGGCCCGTTGCGATCACTATTACAAGCCCTGTCAGCCCTGCCAAGTCACTCCTCCCCATAAATCTCACCAAGTCCACGAATCCATCAAGGGATCGGGAGAAAGCAGTGAAGCCGCCAGTGGCGAGGGCCCTTATAGAACCCCTACTAAACCCCAAAGAGGTCACCCCCTCCTGATCCTGGGGTCGAGGTAGCCGTAAACTAAATCGACCACTATGTTCGCCACTACTACGGCAAGTGTGACGAACAGGAAGATCCCCATCAACAGGTTGTAGTCTCTAGCCATGATGGCGTCCAGCATCAACCTGCCTATGCCCGGCCACGCGAAAACATTCTCCACGAGAGCCGCACCAGCGAAGGCGAACCCCATTTGTATTCCGAAGAGAGTTATACCTGGGAGCAGTGCGTTCCTCAGAACATGCTTGTAGAGCACTCTGAACCCGGGGAGGCCCATGGCTTTGAGCGTAACGACGTAGTCCTCCGACAACTGCTCTAATATCACGCTCTTGGTTAAACGGTAGTATGGGGGGAATGTGCCGAGCGTCAGCGTTACAATAGGTAGGATAGCGTGCTTAGCCATATCCAAGTAGTAGTCGAACCCGTTGGACCCGATGAGCTGCGGGCTCACAAGCCCTGTAGGCGGGAGGAGCTTGAGGCGGACGCTGAACGCGTTGATCAACAGTATAGCAACCCAGAAAATGGGGGCTGAGTAGGAGCCCATGGCCACCGTAGTTAACCCCACGTCTAGCCCTCCACCAGGCTTACGGCATGCGAGTGTAGCTAGCAGGGTGCCTACGAGGAAGCCTATCACTATGCTCGGAACTGTGATAGCTAGTGTCAGCGGGATTCTCTCAAATATGAGCCGGGATACAGGCTCAGCATACCTGTACGAGATGCCTAGATCCCCGTGGAAGACGTTCCACAGGTATACAGCCAGCCTCTCGTAGACGGGCTTGTCAAGCCCCCACTTCTGGGTTAGGTACTGGATGTAGTCCTGGCTGATGAGGCCTGTCTCTGCCCCCATTATAGTGGCAGGGTTACCTGGGGCGAGGTTGATGATTACGAAGTTTATGCCGAGGACGGAGATTAGGACAAAAAAAGAGCTTACAACCCGGTCTGTAACATACCTCCTCATTTCCTCCCCCTTCTAGCCAGGTAGAATCCAACGGCGGCAACAACTACCACCGCGACAACCCCGGCGATGAGCAGTGCTTGAGCTCCTAACAGAGGTGGAGTACTGGTGGTCTGAGTAGAAGTCGTGGTTGTAGTTGTTGTCGTAGCCGATGTAGTTTGAGCAGGCGTTGTTGTTGAAGATGCTGGTGTACTAGTTGTACTGCTGGAAGTCGTGGTTGTAGTTGTTGTCGGGGCGGTACCGTACCAAGCCCAAGCGTAGCAGCCTATAGGTGCTGTCCCTATTAGATCCCACGGCATGTTATGCCAGCCGGCCCTGTAGATGAAGAACGCCGGTAGGTCTAATAGCGGGATGTACACGAGGTCTCTTGCAAATATTTCCTCGGCCTGGAAGTAGAGTTGCCTCCTCACATTGGGGTCGGCCACGGTAGCCGCCTTGGCTACTAGGCTATCGAACTCTGGGTCGCTGTAGTTAGCGAAGTTTATATAGGCGTAGCTCGAGTACCTCAAGTACATGTTGTGGGGGTCAGGACCGTGGAAGCCGTCGCATAACGCTATGTCGAAGTCGCGTTGTTTCACCACCTTAGTCTCCCACGTAGCTATCTCATATTCCTCAATCGTGACCTTCAACCCCACCCTACTCAACTCGTCTTTGAGAACCGTTGCTATGCCTTCTGAAGTGGCACCCTGGAATATGAGTAGCCTTAAGTTAATTGTAGTCCCGTTGGGGAATGTCCTGTATCCATCTGGCCCCACCTTGTATCCGAGCTGGTCAAGCAGTTGCCTCGCTTTGTCGGGGTCGTAGGGAGGGTATGTCGCGTTCGGGTTCCACCAGAACGACATGCCCGGTAACCAAGCTGTTGTGGCTGGGAAAGCGTAGCCGTTGTATGCCTTCAAGTTGATCTCAGTCCTGTTAATACTCATCGCGATCGCCAGGCGGAAGTCCCTGTTCTGGAAGATTGGTTCCAGCATGTTGAAACCTATGTAGTACCTGCTCAAAGTCGGCATTGTTTTAACGATTACCCCAGGGGTGCTATTCAACTGGGGGATATCCGAGGGCGGCGGGGTGTTACCCAAGATATCTCCTGTACCCGATAGGAATGTTTGCTCCGCGCTAGTAGCATCAGGGATTATCTGGTATACTAGTTTATCGATGCAAGGCCTCCCGAGGAAGTAGTTATCGTAGGCTGTCAGAACCACGTAGGTACCCCTCACATACTGGGAGAACTCGAAGGGCCCTGTACCAATGGGGTGCTGTAGCGCCGGGATGCTTGGGTCCATCCAGTCCTTGTACTGCGTGTTGTTGAATATGTGCTCCGGGAGTATCCATGTACCGTACCAAGCCAGGAAGCCCAGGAATGCTGGGAAAGACACGTTGTACACGAACCTCACAGTATAGTTGTCGAGGCACTCAACGTCTACAAGGTTATCCATCTTCAGATTACTGTAGGCGATACCATGGTACTTCTTAATAGCCTCGAAAGTCCACTTAACATCCCTGCAGGTGAAGGGGTACCCATCATGCCATGTCACGTTTTTCCTAAGGTAGAAGGTGAATTCTGTAGCGTTGGAGTTGACAGTCCAGTTGTATGCTAGGTCCGGGATCACATTGTAATTGTAGTCCAGGGCAACCAGCCTGCTAAAGAGATTAGGTGCTATCCCATTCAAAGCGTCGTCAACCTGGCTGTCGGGGTTCCAGCTCTTGATATCACCCCAATATATAACCGTTAAGGTTCCACCCCTAGCAGGGCACGTGATACTACCTAGGCTTGGATTTTGACGTAGAATAGGGTTGACGGCATAGGCCACTATAGGTGTATTGGAGGCCAATAGGGCTCCCAGGAGGGTGGATGCGAGTATCAGTATAGTAGGTATATATCCACCTATACTTAGAGACCTCAATTTTTACACCCGGGCTTTCATTACCATACCTCTAAAGAGGGTCAGGCTTATATATTTAACTGTTTGTTATCACATATGAAGAGGGTATTATGTATGTATGTGAATGGAGATCTCGGGAGGCGTGTAATGAGATATCTTCAGAGAGTGCCCCCTCTACGCGACTTTATGACAGTCTCCGAGCTTAGGGAGAGCAGCAGGGGGTTCGCTGAGAGAAACCCTGATATATCGGAGCTTCTTGAGGTCGGCTCATCAAGGAGCGGGGAGCCTGTTGAAGCACTAGTAGTCCACGGGGGGAGTGAGAGAGTGGTGTTGGCCTTCGGGTTCCCACATCCCAACGAGCCTGTGGGATCCATGACCCTAGAGGTTCTCACACGTATCTTCGAGGCTGATAGAGAGCTGTTGAAGGAGACGGGTGCCACGTGGGTTATAGTTAAAGCAGCCGACGTCTACGGGGCGAGGCTCAACGAGGGATGGTTTAAAGGGGGCTTCGACCTTGTGAAGTACGCCCTCAACTACTACCGCCCGCCGGGTTACAAGCAGGTTGAGTGGAGTTTCCCCTTCGAGTACAAGTCTCTCAAGTTCAACAATCCTGCACCCGAGACAGCCTGCCTCATGAAGCTCTTAGAAGAGTGGAGGCCTGACTACATCTACAGCCTCCACAACGCGGGTTTCTCGGGAACCTACTATTATGTTACCAGAGACCCTGGTGGAGGCGTGCTGGAAATATTGTACGGGGTTCCGAGAGAGCTCGGTGTGCCAGTCCACAAGGGGGAGCCTGAGGCGCCATACATGAAGAAAGTCCACGAGGGGGTGTTCCTCATGCCTAGCACCGCCGAGATCTACGACTGGCTCGAGAGATACCTGGGGAGGCCCCCAGTCGACGTGATCAGGCATGGTGGTAGTAGCTACGACTACGCGAGAAGGTTGAACCCGGATGTATTCGAGCTAGTCAGCGAGGTTCCCTACGTCTACGACGAGAGGCTTGACGACAACACCCCTATCGGGATACCTAGGAGGGAGATCCTTAGGCTGAGCTACGAGAGCAAGGTGAAGTTGAATGAAGAGCTGGAGTCGGAGGTTGAGAGGGTAAAGCCCTACATGAGTGAAGACAACCCGTTCTTCGAGTCCCTCAGCTATTTCCTGGAGACAGGAGCCAGGGAGTTGGAGGCGGAGAAAAAGTGGATTGAAGCCGACCCCTCATTAGAGGAGAGCGCTACAGTCGCGCAGGCGTTCGACGCTTACACAGTCCCCATCTTCTACGGGGGGATGCTAAGGTACGGGCTACTCTACCGGGCCATCGGCCACGAGCACCAGAGATCCAGCCTACCCCCAGAGGCCGTTGCAATAAGAGAGAAAGCCCGAAACAGAGTCGTTGAGCTGGCGGGGAGGTTCGGGAAGTACTCGAAATACTATGTAGTAGACGTCGACAAGCTCGTGAAAATACAATTAGCCTCAATCATAGCGACCCTACTCGGCGTCCCTAAATGATGCTTGTCCGATAAGGAGAAAACTACATGTCCCGCAGACACCCTGTCTGATCCGCTAGTGGGCCAATCCTTACCCTATTTTTTGTATGAAAGAATACAAGGGAGAGTATCCACCTTAGACCCGGGTCACCGTGAGCATTCACCCCAGTCGGCGTGCCGGCTTTCAAGACTATGTGAATGGGAAGACTTACGCGATGAGTAGAAGAACAGGGTTGCGTGGACAAGAGGTGTGGGGCGGGGAAAAATTAGTATGTTACGAAGAATGTTGCGGTACAGTTGCAGGGCTCCTGGGGTTGAGGGTGTAGACAGGGGCCCTCTGAGAGTCCGTTGACGAATACGTCTACTCTAGCCTTGAACACGCCGTCTGGAGACGGCTTCTCTATCACAAAATAGCGTGTGTTCTCCATGGACTGACCTGGGAAGAGGCACCGCATATATAGGGCTAGGACACAAACGATTCCATCCCCAGTGTACACGGTGCCGTTGATGGGCGTGAGCCACGTGTTCGAGAAGCCTATCTCTCTTCTACCAGTCAAGTTCTCCAGCACGAAGTCTAGCACAGAGGGGCCCTCGCAGGCTCCCCCGTAGACTTGTATAGGTGAATCACCGTTGTTCCTTATCTCCACAGTGATTTTGAGGAGTGCCACGTCGCCGCCCCTGTGTTTGAGTACGTTGATTAGTCTGAGAGTGTTCTCCCCTAGGCCCCAAATACTCTGGTTAACCAAGTTTTCCAGGGCCGACACGGTCTTGTTGAGGAGTTGCTCATCCGTGATCAAACCCGCGCTAACCTTCATCTCCACGGGTACACTCCCCACCGGGCAAGCCCTAGCTACAAACCCGCCTTCCCCCAGCTGGATGGTGGTAGTGGTCGGCGTAGGGGTTGTAGTAGGGAATTGAGGTGTAGTTGACGTTGTAGTTGACGTTATCAACATAGTAGTATTGGCGGGCGAGCATGTTCCCGCAGTCGAGGTGGTGGTAGTAGTCCTAACCCGGGGATTATTGGGTGACACATAGTAGTAAGCCGAGAAAGCGACTAGTAGAGCAAGCACTACAGCCAGCCCGGCTAAGGCTGTACGATGCAAAGACCCACCATCAAAAATTAACTCCTTACCACCTATTAAACCAACCCTCTGGGAACATCCAAAGCACTTTTACTCGAATCCATGCATTCCGCATTATGTGAGGCCTCGAAGCTATTGCGAGGAGATGTTACATGATGCTATGTATGCGGATTCCTCAGGCTGGGTTGCTGGGCGCATCTAACACTATGGAACGGTTGGTTCTACCCCTAGAGCCGGTATGGTCGCGGATGCCGGTCGGGTAGCTCCCGTGAAACCCTAAGGGGTTTAAGATAGAGGATTAAACCCCGGATATTCTACGATATTATGAGTATGATCAGAGCGGAGATTACGAAGAACAGAAAAACAGCTAGCAAGAGTATCTCGTACCATTGGAATCTCGGTTTAACCTCCTCCAGCACCTTATTGGCAATAGACTCCAGCCTCTCTCTCAACTCGCTAGGCAACTCCTCCTCGGTTGCTTCAGTGACCTCTCCACCTTTGTATAGGTAGACTCTCAAAGACCCACGCTCAAGCCTGCTTTCCCCTCTGCGGTACTTCCGAGACCAGATTAAATAGAACACAGTGTAGGATGGGATGAATATTAAGCACGCTAAATAAATCGTTTTTGCAACGTTGAAGTAACGGTAGCTTATATACGCACCTATGATCAAAGACAGGAGTCCTATGAAGATGTATCCTTTGAGACGCACCACCTCTTCTCTGGGTTTCCCATGGGATTTCAACATTATGAAGCCGGCAACTGTGAAGACCGGTGCGAGAAGGCCCAAGGCATTGGTGAAAGCACTCGCCGCGCTTTCACCGATTAACCTCTTTAAGCCGGCTTTAAGAGGGCTGCGTGGGGGCTATGAGGATAGAATTAACCCGACGATTAAAAGAAGTCTCCCTACAATAGTTTCATTGTCCATGATTAGCCGCCTTTTAAAAATCGAGGGTTATTTCACAGGCAATTATCGGGAGCCAGGTTTACATGTTCTGATTCACCGCAGGAGTTGGCTGTTAAAGGTCTTCGTAGGCGTCCCAAGGCTTATGAAAGGGCGCCTACGCCTTGTCAACTACTCTATCTCGTGGACATCCTGCTTCCCTCTTATTGATGGAGCCGAGTAGTTGCCACGCGTCATTTTAACAATTCAGCATTCCTCCCTTCTCCACCTAGGTTATTGAATCGGTTCGAGGTAAGGTATATAAAGGGTTTCTACAATCTATAGTACGTGGTGATTGACACATGTCAACGCCCACGAGTCAAGAGGATAAGATAAGGGTTTTGAAGGACATATTAAAGGCTATTCACAGCGGTGCCAGTCCGAACGAGTTGAAATCCAGGTTTAGGGAGATCCTGGCAAGTGTATCTCCTCTCGAGATACTTTTAGTCGAGCAGGAGCTAGTTAAAGAAGGTGTACCAGTTAACGAGATATTGAAACTATGTGATCTACACGTTGAGTTATACAGGGAGTACCTTGCTTCAAGAGAGCTCCTTGGTGTGCCAAGAGGACACCCCCTGGATTTACTATTGAGGGAGAACGAGTGGATACTTAAACAAGCGGAGGCTCTAGGCGTCTACGCACGAGCGCTCTCGGGTTCAAACAGCGTGGAAGAATTAAAGCAGTACCTGAGGTCTATTCATCTGATACTCGGTGAGCTGAGAAAGATTAGACTACACTACAGGAAAGTGCAAATGCTTGTATTCCCCTATCTCGAGAGGAGGGGTTTAATCGCTGTACCTAGAGTGCTGTGGGGGCGTGAAGACCAGATTATAGTGAAGCTTAGACAGGTGTCCTCAGACCTCGAGAAACAAGCCGATACTGTGGATCGAGGTAAAGCGGTGGAGATCGCGTCGCGACTACTCGAGCTGTCAAACGAGATAGCTGACCTAGTGTTCAGGGAAAACAAGATATTGTACCCGGCAGCATCAGCATTGCTGAGTGAGGGTGAGTGGGCGGCCATAGCTGAAATCGCCGATGAGATGGGCTATATCGTTGAAGCCGGTAAGAGGGAGTGGAAACCTACAGCTAAGCCGGTTTACCCCTACGAGCTTGACGCCAAGGTAACTCGTGAGCAACTCGAGAAACTGCCGCCTGAGTTTAAAACTGTTATTGAGAAAAACGGGGTCCAGGCCGAGACCTACCAGATTAGGAGAGAAGGGGATATAGAGCTTGAGACAGGGTTCCTGACACCCGCTGAGATCGAAGGCATATTCAGGTCTCTCCCGCTAGAGTTGACTTACGCTGACGCGAGCGACCATGTGAGGTTCTTCTCGGAAAGCGAGATATCGGGCGGTTTTGTCAGGACTAAGACTATTCTGGGTAGGAGGATACCGTTCTGCCACCCGCCTAGGCTGGAGAACTATGTGATGATCAACGTTGAGGCAATTAAGAAAGGCCAATTCAAGTACCGTGAATTCTGGACTAGGATGGGGGATAGGATAATAAGGGTGCTGGTGGCCCCGGTGAAAAACCGTGAGGGTAGGCTACTAGGCGTCCTCGAGGTAGTTGAGGATTTAACTGAGGTAGTAAACCACCCGGAGGAGATCAAGAAGAAGATATTGGTGTTGTAGAGTTGAAGAGCGTGTTCGAGTTCGCCGCGAGACACGTGGAGCCGTCGTTGAAGAAATCCCTTATATTGAAGCTGCTTGCCAGGAACGTTGATAGAGCCTATATCGCTAAATGCCTGGATATATCGCCCTCCCTCATCACGAGATATGTGAGAGGGGAGAGAGGTCTACACGACCTAGGGGCTATAAGCGAGGTTAACTCAATGCTTGAAGACATAGCCGATAAAATCGCCAGAGGGGAGGTCTGCGGGCGGGAGGCATACGTTGAGGTAGCCAGGTTAACAATGTATGTTTTATACAAGAAGTACGCGTGTGGAATACACTACCTAGCCACCCGCGACGTCAACCCCTCCTCATGCAACATATGTCCAACAATATTCCGGGATTTCTCCAACAAATATCCCCTAGACAATTACTTCTCCAAACCCTAGTACCTTTAAAACCCCGAATTCAAATCTCTAAACCACTACTTATCGAAAAGCACGCGGTATTTATTGCGTTTCTCGAGTACGTGGTCTAATACCCTCACATATAGCTCCTTTTCCTTGGATACAATAGCCGAGGAAAACCATTCTTGTCAGTCCCCTTTTCTACCCGTGAGTATGGGTTAGCTATAACTACCGTAAATTGGAATAGGCGGGGTAACGCGTGGAGAATAATTTGAACAATATAACAAAAATAATTACCACGTAATTACCTCCGAGAGACTTTAAATCTCCCCTAGTTGATTCCTGTACGCATCTAATAGTTTCAATCCCCAGTTGCCTTCGTCGATTAGAATCCCCTCGAAGAACCTTAGAACCGGCGGCTCATATATCCAGTTAAGGCCTTTTATTATATCCCTATTTTCAAACAACCACGTTAACCTGTCCACTAGGTAATTTAAGTGATCTTGTAGATAAGTTTTCCTAGGCATAGCTAGTCTAATCAAGTCTAGTTGGACGGGTATTTCTTCCCCTGTCTCCGGGTCTCTATCCATTGATAATTGACCTCTCTCCATACCTCTAATACCGGAGACTAAGTATAGAGCACTTACTAGAGCTCCAGCGGGGTAACCCCCCTCCCCATTGCTTGGGATCAATTTTACATGGGGTAGAAATCTCCTAGCATCCACGTGTACTCCGAGACCGCCAGATGGTTTTACAACAGGTATCCCTCGCTCATCCAGTTTTTTAGTAGTGTACTCTATTTGCTCTAGCTCGTAGAATGGGAGATTATCGTCGAAGGCCATTCTCAAACCGTCTATCAACATTGCAATCTCTTTCAGACTCATACCTCCATAACTCGTGTGCCCCTCAAATACTAGTTGCCAAGATCTAACCTCTTCGTATAACTTTTCATCTCCTTTAATAGTTATAAATCCTCCACGTACGTAGAATCCTTTTCTAGCACTTGCATATGCTACATCAGTCAACTCCATGAGCTCGCTAATGATTTTGCTAGCGGATTTCCCAACCGCCATTGGATCACGCTTCTTCATCAGAGCTATTTGCCAATCAACCATACTTATGTCCGCGACCAAAGGTATCCCATACTTGTCGCATATCTCTCTTGTCTCATAGTAGTTCTTCGTACTGAATGGTTGCCCACCTAATAGATTCGAAGCGTACTCTATTCTAACAGCCGCTATGTTTTCAGGACCCAGTCTCTTTATTTCATCCTCGAGTTTAGATGTGTCTATATTTCCTTTGAACTGATATTGGTTTTCTGGGTCAAAGGCCTCTGGTACAGGTAATTCAATCATTCTACCCCCATAAACTCTCTCAACAATAGCCCTCGTAGTTGTGAAATGTATATTTGTTAACACGTATGGTTTTCTACCATTCTTCATCAACGCTTTGAAAACTAGGTTCTCAGCTGCTCTACCTTGGTGGGCTAGAATAATGTATTTGTGGGGAAAGAACTCCTTAAACGTGTCGATCAATTTATAGTATGCTCTATTTCCCGCGTACGCATCCTCTAACCCCAGCCCAAGCATATCGGATAATTGCTCTAAACTAATAGCGTTGACCCCACTGTCTGTCAACATGTCTATGTACACTTTTTCAACAGGTATTCTAAATGTATTCCAACCACTGTCTTTTAACACAGTATATCTCTCGCTGAGAGTTGGTAGTCTTAACTTCTGGAATACTCGAATTCTAAAATCAGGAACGTAGAATGAGTCTCCTCCACTATTCTTCAAGTAAACCATAGGAGACGACCTCTATTGACTCCCGCGATGGATCGCGTACTTTCAAGGAACCTGTTTCTATTTACGGATGATCGTTTTCTGATACGTTTACTTATAAAGTCATGGATTCTACATGTATAGATCAATATTGGCGCACGTATATCACCTACGAATTCGCAATAGAGGGTGGGCTTAAAAATATTACGTTCTTGTAGAGGTTACGTGCTAATATATACACGAGGAAATCCTGCTTGGAAATTCATCACGAATAGCCGGTGGAGTAGCCTGTGGTGTAAGAGAGTAGCCCATGTAATCCTCTCTGCGTATAGTGCACCCATAGCCTGTCGACGCCCTGTAGTATCTCGTCGAACTCGCGCCCCTCAAGATACAGCAAGGCCCTCTCGGCAACCACGTGGGAAATTTCTCTGTAACAATATGAGTAGTTGCATAGAGACCCTTGCAACTCCGAGTGCTCAAGGAGTCTTCTCGAACCCGGGCTTCTTCTTGACCAACTCGAGGATGAGCCTGCGGGCCTCATCGCTAAGGACAATATCGGTCACCCAAGTATATTAGGGATGAGCAGACATGATTTCGCTAGGCAAATCACATAATAGTACACGACCTGAAGTGGGCTGTGAAGCGTGAAAGACAACTCTACAGAATTTTACACTGGTATTTAGAGGAGGGCGGGCCCGCCGGGACTTGAACCCGGGTCCTCCGGCTCCGAAGGCCGGCGCCCTATCCAAGCTAGGCGACGGGCCCTTCGTACCCTGTCTAAGCATCTTGCAACCATGTTTTAATTAGCTTTGTTTATTCAAACCCTAGTCTACTGAAGCAACCGTTTCTCGGTAGATGGTGGTTCATTGATTCCAGCTCCCCACCATCTACTTCTCAACGGCTTCCCCTGGGGCCGTCCCCGTGCTACGGGAGTGGTTGCCATTAGTTACCTAGCGGCTCATCCCCGGCTCCCATCGCCGAAGACAGCTCTATGGAGTCCCCCTCGCCTAGCTCACAGAGTTCATCCCTGCCGTTTATTAAAATGATATGGAAAGCCTTATAAGATTCCCCCACAGCCCCGAGAAGTCTTAGACATAAACGAATATGAGTATTACAAATAATTATGAAGATCGAAACAGCCCCCTCAACCTGGAGAACCGGGCATTTAATTGTAGCTCGGAGAATGCTTATTACAATATCATGGTCGAGTTCTATCCAAGTTAGGTGCAACACGTAGATTAACTCGAGGGGTGGCCTACACGTAGGGTGTATCGCGTTGGAGGGTTGCTTCTTTTATTCTTGAAACAGGGCGGTTTATACGTTAGTGCGGGGGGTGGGATTCGAACCCACGCAGGCCTACGCCATCGGGTCCTAAGCCCGACCCCTTTGACCTAGCTCGGGCACCCCCGCACCATTTACTTCTCTTGATTACTCCTCGGGTTATAAACATGTGCCATAGGGTTGTTTTTCACCGATTCAACTGTTTGGAGGGCCTTGTTGAACAGCTTCTCGTTGATTAACTTGCTCCTTGAAGCCTCCTCCAACTTATCTAAGTCCACTACCTCGACTATGCCGCCGGGTTTCACAACGATGTCGACCTCGAGATCCATGTACTCTACAACCCCCTCCCCTATGTCGGGAGGCGTGTTCACGTTTATGTATGAGCCGATGTAGGTTCCACCCCTAAAGTAGTTGTGGGATATCACCCAAGACCCGGTTTCCACAACCATGTAGTCCACGTCCCCAGGCTTCTTCTCAACACCTAGCCCATCATACACCCCGCTCGACCTCAGAACCCTCTTGAAAACCGCTTTTACAGAGCCCTGATCCACGTGAACCTCCTCGAGGACGCCTGGTGTCAGTTTGACGACCCCGCCGTCGAGCTTCCGCTGGTTGAATACGAACCCTCTCCCAACACAACTATTCAACACGTAGCTTAACAGCAGGCCTGTAGCCTCCCTCGAGATAGCTCTATTGGCTAGAAGGTACTCGGCGAAGTCCACAAGCTCGTCCAACCCCATGTACTTGAGCTGGTGGTGGCCTACCGCTGTTGGGGCTACTCTACCCCTAAGCTCATCCAGCCTCATCTTAGCCGGCGACGCGAGGTAAACCAGGGCTGTGGACTCGCCTTCGTGTATTACATTAATAGACCCTTCTATCCTACTCCTGGCGTCTATCTCCCTGAGCCGCCTCAGCAGGGAGTCTATCTCAACGGCGATCTCATGTAACTCAGCGTACTGGCTGTTACTCCTGAATCTAACGCCTACACCTGAACCCATTAGCTTCGACACTGCTAGAGCAGACAACTCTGCTCTCCTAGCCTGGTCTCTGATGAACTCGGAGAACTCTATTCTACCACTCCCCTTGATCAAAGAGACGTAGTCTCCGTCCACTCTGAGCTCCCTTGATACGATCGCTCTCTCACCCTTCCTGAAGGAAGGCTTAACCACTGTTACAACGAGGAAGTCGTTCTCCCTGCTATCGCAGGCTTCTAGTACACCCTCCACGCCCCCGGGCAATTCGAGTATGCACTTACCGTTGTCGACCCTGCTGACACGCGCTTTAACCACCGTGTGTAAGCCTGGCCTACCCCACCAGACGACAACGTCCTCGAGCTCCGAGACTAGTGCTTCTACAACCCCCTCCACCGCCCCCCTCTTCCCGAGTACTACAAGCGTACTAGGCTCACTGGAGTCCTTGATTGTTACCTCGGCTGGGGCCTTGTCGAAGGATATGCCAAGCCTCTCCCTAATAACATCAGAGGCCTGGACGACCCTAAACCCCTTCGACATGAGTAAAAATGTAATAGCTGTGGAGGAAATGA
>Ga0080005_141579_pt1 | contig 25102 bp, 29 predicted proteins | sample JossMetagenome_2_FD_69208 | JGI IMG/M metagenome (GOLD analysis project Ga0080005, IMG submission 69208) | Hot spring sediment microbial communities from Joseph's Coat, Yellowstone National Park, USA - JC3_ASED (SPADES assembly) (version 2) | ecosystem: Environmental > Aquatic > Thermal springs >...
GAATGAGGGGTTCTCGAGCTCCACCTCGCTCACCTCCGGTATATCCATGAGAGGTCTAGAACCCCCCAATTTACATATATCGGTGAAGCGTTGGGAGGCGACAGATAGGCCGAAGCAACACCACGAAACATGCTGGATGCAAGACGGTCTAGAGACGGCTGGCGGGCTTGACAGAAGTCAGTATAAACCGTGGAGTCCATGGCGGGCCCGGTGGGACTCTCGGGGCCATCCCCCTTCGAACCCACGACGTCCGCCGGCGTCGCCGCCTACGGCTTAGGAGGCACGACGGACCGCCGGGTCCACCGCCGCTCTATCCATGCTGAGCTACGGGCCCCTTGACGTACATCTCCCCACTTTTTAAAGCTTTCCGGCTAGCTGACTGGACGCCAGATGAGGCCTAGCTCGTCGGCGTAGCTGTACGCCTCCCTCATCTCCTTCTCGGAGACGGGGCGGTTTATATCTGCGTATTTGGCCATGGCGGGGACGAGGTAGTCTGGATGGTACTGGTCCATTATGTTCACCAGCGCCTTTGGGCAGTTCTCCGCTATCCATCTCAACACGGGCTTGGTGCAACAATCCACGTGGCCTGGCAGCACCAGATGTCTGATTACCACGTCCTCGCCTCGCCTACATATCGCCGAGAGGTTCCTCGACACTACGCCGACATATCTAGGCGCCACGGAGTATCGGAGGGCGCATGCGTCGTTGCCGTATTTGAAGTCCGGGAGCCAGATGTCCATTACATGGAGTATGAGGGAAAGGCCTTCTGGGGTTAGGTACATGTTGGAGTTCCACAGCTGCGGCGCGTTGAATCTCCTCGCCGCGAGCTCCCTCAGAGACTCGAGTATGAAGGGTATGTCCGGCGTGGGCTCTCCGCCGACCCAGTTTATGTTCCGCGCCCCCTCGGACCTCAGCTTGATTTGTATCAGGGCCAGCTGGCGCGGCGTGACCTCCGCCCCGTTCTCAGGCCTCTGCGATATGTCCCAGTTCTGGCAGAAGGCGCATCTGAAGTTGCAGCCTGTGAAAAACACCGTGCCGGAGGGCACCAGCGGCGCCTCCTCGCCCATGTGGAGGAAAAAGCTGGCGACCGTCGGCCTGTCCCTCAAGAGGCAAGCGCCTTTGCCCCGCGACCTATCCGCTCCACAACGCCTCTCGCATAGGTTGCAACGCCTCAGCTGTCTGCGGGCCAGCTCTATCTTAACGTCGAGCAGCGAGGCCCTGGGGAGCCTCCTCTCCACTACCGAGGCGTCGGGCCGCTCCTTCTGGCGGAGCCATTCCTCGTCGAAGGCGCGGCCGAGCTCCTCGTGGACCTTCCACAGCTCTGCGCCGTCCATCGAGGCGTAGTCCGCCGGCGCCTCCACGCGCGCCGCTATGTGGAACTTGGCTGGCGCCTTGTTCCTCATGACGGCGTAGTACCACCCCAGCCTCTCCCTCACCGCCGCGTCCTCCCATATGGTAGCCGCATCGGGCCTGTAGAGAGTCCAGGCCACAATATTCTTAGGGCTGTGGTTTTTTGCGTTTTCGTGAGGCTGATGGCCAGAGGCGCGGAGGCGGATCTATACGAGGTGGACTGGTTCGGCATGAGGGCCGTCGTGAAGCACAGGAAGCCCAAACGCTACAGGGACCCGGAGCTGGACAGAGCGATCAGGACCAGGAGGACCTTGAACGAGGTCAGGTTGATGTCTAAAGCCCGCGAGGCGGGCGTCGACGTGCCGGCCGTATATCTCTTCGACGTGGAGCGCGCCGTTATAGTCATGGAGTATATCGACGGCCCTACCGCCAAGGATCTGCTGGAGGGCGGCAGAGACGTGTTGGGCGAGGTGGGCTCTATCGTCGCGAGGCTCCACGCCGCGGGGATAGTCCACGGGGATCTCGCCTTAACCAACGTGATCTATAGAGGCGGCGTTAGGCCGTACTTCATCGACATGGGGCTTGGATACCTCGTCGAGGGCTCGGGCAGAAGGGCGGCGCTCGAGTTCGCGCGCGACGTCAACGTGTTGCTGAGAGTGCTGGATACCTACGGCGAAAGGGGAGAGGAGTACAAGAGGGCCTTCTGGGAGGGCTACTCCGCGCTGGGGCGCCTGGCCGAGGAGGTCCGCGAGGGCGTGAGGCGCATCAGATCGTCCGCCCGCTACGTCGAACGTTGACGTGGGCGTAAAGGCCCCATCTGTCGTAGAGCTTGAACAATTGGGCCTGCTCCGCCGAGCTGGCCTCCCCTCCCAAAACTCTAAGGGCGGCTATCAGCAGGTCGCCCTCTCTATAGCCTAGATTCGACAGAACGACGCCTAGATGCGGCGCAAGGACGTCCACCACGGAGTAGAGGGGCTCGTCGCCGTGGTCCCTAACCAACCTACACAGGACGCCCAGCTCGTGGTACTTCAGCAAATCGCAGGCGGGAACTCCGCCTAGCTTCAACCCCAGCCTCGAGTTGACGACGGCGTTGGGGTCGTCATGCAGAATCTTTAGGGCGAACGCCGAGACTACCTCCGGCGTTACGACCGAGGCCAGCGGGCTCCTCAAAACGCCGAAGGGGGGCACCGCCAGGGTGCCGACAAGCCCCATGTAGACCAGCTCGGCGACCAGCTTTCTCGCCACAGCCCTTCCCTTGTTCATTTGATGATAGATCTCTTGCACGAAGCCAAAACAGGTCATTTTTATATAGACTTCAGCCTACAAAGTTTTGATGTCTACGTAAACGGCGTACTGGCTGCCGAACCGGCCTGGCGCGCATCGGCCCTCCTTGGCCGCCGTCTGCGGCCGGCGCCGCCCGCCCTCGATCCGCGGCCGTCCCCCATTTCCGCTGCGCGCGTCGGCCTCCCGCACGGCCTCCGATCCCCTCCCCCCTCCCCTCACATGGAGTATGCCCCGGGAGCCTTGACAGGGGCTAGCCCCCTGTAAGGCCTCCGGAGGGTACTGTAGGCGGCTGGATCTGTAGACACCCTTTCGAGGGGAGGGCCGCGACGGACGACGAGGCAGCCTTCCGTGGATATTTCGGCGAACTTGGGCTGGAGCTCGGCGAGCTCGAGGATGTGGATAGACGGCCGGACGAACCGTAGAGTCCATGGCGGGCCCGGTGGGACTCTCGGGGCCATCCCCCTTCGAACCCACGACCTACGCCGGTTTCGCCGCCTACGGGTTAAAAGCCTCGGCGGATCTGGCCGGGTCCACCGCCGCTCTACCATGCTGAGCTACGGGCCCCTTGACGTACATCTCCCCACTTTTTAAAGCTTTCCGACGGCGCCGGGCGGCTACCAGCCGTTGGGCCACGTGGCCCTATATGCTCTTCAAGACTTCGGCGAAGAGGTACAGCAACACAGCGCCTATGAGCAGCCCGCGGCCAGTATATCTGCTCAACCTGGTAAAGTAGAGGAAAGCCCCGACCATGGCCATTATGATTGCGACGACCTCCGATATCTTAACAATATAATATTTCAATGTATATTCTAAATTTACTAAGAAATTTGTGCCTAGATTTAACCAATTATTTATTATATTATTTATATTGTCCAGAACCCCCGCGGGGGTCGTGGAGTTCGTACCGTTGACGGCCGAGGCGTAGACCCCTATGGCTACGGCCACCAGCGCTAGATACAGCTTCATGTAGCGTGTTGATGGTTAAAAACACCTACGCGATCTCGAGGTATTTCCCGCCAAGTCTCATCTTCACCTTGATCCTCCCGGCGAGCCTATGGCCTGGATGCACGCCGTGCTCTGTATATTCTATAGTTCCGTCGTCCTGCACGCGCTCCGGGGGGGCCGCCGAGAACATAGCCTCCCTGAAGATCCTTGCGCCTATCTGGTACAAATCCTTTGTCCTGCTTCTACATATATTGACGGGGACTCCCTCCAACAGCCCCATGAGCCTTTTGGCCGCCTCGACGCTGCCATATGCCGAGCCGCTGCCCACCCTATAGCCGAGGCTCCTCAGGGCCTCTATGTTGCTGTCAGATACGTCGAGCTCGTTTATGTTCACGAAGTCCACCAGCCCGCGCTCGGCCAACGCGTTTATCGCTCCGGACATACTCGCCTCGAGGCCGGGGATCGCCGGGATCTCGACGCCCACGGAGAGTCCGGCGTATTTAAGCGCGGCTATGTGGTGCAACCTCCCCGACACTTCGCCGTAGCTTAAGAAATGGAGCCTCACCTCGTCAACTCCGGAGTTTATGAGGGCGTTTGTTGTCGTGTTGTTCAGACTCGTCGGCCGGGTGTATAGATGTATGTGGAAACCCCTTCCAAACTCGCGCTTCAGCGCCGATGAGACCTCGACAACCCTTTCGGGGACCTCTAGAGGGTCTCCGCCCGTTATGGCAGCTCCGGCGGCACCCGACGCGGCGACCTCGCGAACCACATCGCCGACGGTGTCCGCCCTCACGTCGTTGACGTATATGACGTCTCTGCCGAACCTCTCCCTATCCACCGGGCAGTAGAAACAGCGATATCTACACAGACCCGTGATGAAGATAACGGCCTTGGCTCCCACTAGGCACATATCGCATCCCTTGGCCAAGGGGCCGCTATGTATGTTATAATACACCACCGCGATCCCGATTCAATATTAAAAACGTGCTCCATGTACTCCATGGGAGAGGAGGTGGGAGAGGAAGAGAGGGGGGAGGTCAGGTCTGAATTAGTCACTCGGGAAGGCAAGAAGCTTCTGCTGATCAGATGGAACACGGGAAAGACCTCGGCCGGCAGGCTCTTCGGGCGTTACGGCCCCGGCGGCCGGCCTGAGTTCTTCAAGTTGCTCTTCGGAGCCGTCGCCGGCTCGCTCAGAGAGCAGTTCGGGCCGGACGGCGAAAATATCTTCACGCGTATCAGAGACTCGGAGAAGTTCAGAGATACCTCCAGAGAGCTCTTCAACGGATTGAAGAGGTGGTTCTTCGAGGAGGCCGTGCCTAGACACAAGCTGGAGCGCGGCGATATCTTCATGATATCCACGGAGCTGCTTGTGGATCCAGACACGGGCGAGGTGATTTGGAATAAGGACAAGACGGAGCTCATATACTGGGTCAGAAGCGACAGATGCGGACAGACGGCGCCGGACTGCGAGGCCTTAAGGAGGGAGAAAGAGGAGATGTCTAGAGAGGTGGAGAGGCTCAAGGCAGAGAACGACAGATTGCGCAAAGAGCTCGAAGAGGTTAAGAACAAGCTCCAGCAGATAACAAGCCTACTAAAGTAGACGTATACATTTTTAACAATTCGTCTTTTAATATATACACCAAATCGACATATGGAGCGCGTGGTGATTTCGCTCAAGCCGTCCGAGTATAAAGCGCTCAAAGATATTTGTAAAAAATACGAACTGGACCTAGATGATTGCGTTAATTTGGCTATAGCAAATCTAATTTATATCTATAATGGATTATAGATATTCTCTATATTTTATAGATATATCTAGAAGCCTAGGCGCTATGGTCTTGACCGTCCTCAAGTACTCCCGCGTGATTTTCGCATATCTATGCGCTATTCTCAGCTTAATGGGATATCCATATCTAAAGAACGACGACACGACCTCCTGAGGTATATACTCGGGAAACTCCACATAGAAGACAGAATCTCCCTTTATATATGTAACAAGATATCTGCCGAGCTTCACGGGCCTCAGCATGGAGCCCGGCGGCTCGCCCCTAAGCAGAATCTCGGCTCCGTAGAGCTCTGAAGCGTAGCCCGATATCTCCTTGAACCACTCGCCCGCGCGGCCGCCGACCCCTCTCCAGTACCTAGGGGCCACCGGATCCTTCGAGACGCCTATTACAAAACCCCTAGGCTCCCTCAAGTAGGGCGATATCGGGCCGTCGGACAGAACATATCCGCCGTATCTCTCGGCCCGCATCAACTCCTGCTTTCTAATATAATTATTCAAATCTATTTTTTCATTTCTTTTAAAACTAAATAATATTGTTTCTGTTTTTATATATTTATCTATTATGACTACCACTATTGATGCTATATTTAGATATCTATATTGAACCACCGCATATCCGGAGTCTATCGCGGTATAGTCGGGCGTATCCATATATCGAGGCCTCACCACCAATTCCCTTTTATATTCATCTAAGTTGTTCGTTAACTCAGCTAGCTTATCTCTATATCTAGGTATCTCTATCTCGGCGAGGCGCAGTATCTCGGATACAAGCTGCTTCATCAGTATATTTCTCCGTAGAGCATCTCCAACACCTTGGCGGCGATATCCCTGGTGATGGGGCCTAGGGCGTCGGCCAGATAGCTCGGCAACGGGGCGGCGCCGTCGGCGAATTTCTGTAGCGCCAACAACGACGACGATTTTTTGTACCTCCGCCTCTCCTCCAACACGATCCTCTTCAGCTTCTCCACAAGCTTCTTTACGTCGGCTCCTTCCTCCACGAAGAGCTCGCGCTCCAGATAGCCCGCCTCTTGGTATAACGTCAGTGGAACCGCCCTTATGTACAACACGCCGTTGAGGAGGGCGGCGACCGGCCTCCCCGTGTATTTGCCCCACCCGACGGCCGCGTCCCCCCTGGCCTCGCCGACCGCCACCAAGGAGCGTAGCTCCCTTCCCTCGAGTATCACCGCGTCGTAGAAGTCGTAAGGCGGCCTGGCGTCTATCACGACCTCGCCCTCAAGCCTAAGCCCCCCGTCCCTTATGACCAATACCCTAGGAGACATACCTCCTGGCTATCAGGCCTTTTTCGGCCAGCGCCTCCAGGTATTTAGAGACGGCGTCGATCTCCATAGAGACCTCAGACGCGAGAGCTTCAGGGTCCAGATCAGCCCCTGGTCCTCGCGAGGCTATGGCGTAGAGAAGCCTATACGGCACCTGCAACTCCTCGGACTTTCTCCTCAACACCTCATCGACGCCCTCGGATATTCCCAGGCGGACCTTCGCCCACTCGGTTGCCTTTCTCCGGCGTTCTGCGTCCTTCCTATACGTCTCGTATTCCTCCCTCAGCTTGACCGAGTAGAGCCTCAACGCGGCGAGATAGTCAGCGACCCAGGGCTCCGGCAAGCTCAAGAGAAGCTCGAGATCCGTCTCTATGGATATAGCCTTGCCGAGCTCCTGCGCGAGCGGATATAGGCCCTTCCAGACCTCCGTGATTTCCTCCACCGCCTTGAGTATGGCAGATTCCCTCTCCAGAGTTTTCTCGTCTGGCGTCATGTACTTGATCCTCTGCGGCATCCTTTCGGCGAGTTTCTCCAGAGCGGCCACGAGCTCCTGCTTGGCCTTGAGCTCCCGCTCCAGCTCGCTCCTTAAGGCGGCCGCCCTCTGTTGTGCGTCGAGCAACGCCTTCTTATGGCGAATTACCAGCGCGGCATATTCCCTTGCGTCTCTGAAGTCGAGCGGGATGTTCTCCACCTCGAGCTTTCTGGAGAGCTTTATCTCGCCGAATATCTTGCTCTTGAGATGGACCGCGATCTCGGAGTAGGCGCCTAGCTCCTTCGACAAAGCCTCTAGGTATCTACGCGCGTCCTCCATGTTGAATTTCGCATAGGTCTTGTCGCCTCGGGGGATCAGATGGCCGGTATAGACCATGAGGTTTATCAAGTCGTCCTCGCGCAGATCCCGCCAGAGGCTCACCGGGAAGAGTCTGCCTATGAGCGACCTCAGCTCTTTTTCGTGCATCTCGCTGTTTAAGCCCCTGAGGAGTATATCGACAACCTTGCCGTACGCCGCCATTCCCTCGGGCGTTTCGCCCGAGACCAGTTGCTCGGCAACTCTCAATAGGGACAGCTCCTTCCTTTCCTTGACTCTCCGTAGCGCAAGGGTGTATTTAAGCACGTCGTCCCGCGCCTTCTCTCTATACAGCTTTAGGTTCTCCAACATCTCTAGAGACCCGGCGCCATCGCCGACTATCTTGTTTATTTGGAACTTAACAATTTCGTCCTTCAACTTATCTAGTTTATCTGCACCATAAATGTTTAGATAAATATATTTATTAGCTGTATCTATATATAGGTTTTTCCAGCTAATTTTAAGCAGAGGAGAAATAGATGTCGCTATATCATCTGTTAGTAGTATGTTGGAAAATATATACGCTATAATATAGTCTATCCCGTACTCGTCCAGCGCTCCTTCTATTATTATTTTTCTGATAAAATTCTTAATGATATTTATATCATTCTCTCTATCTAAATATATTAATAATATCAGCTCTCTAAATCCTAAGTTGTTATACCATATGGCTTTTCCACAACAAAGTTTTATATTTATTCCGTTCAAGCTAAGAATTTTTTCCACTTCATCAAGAAATTGCTGGGGATCTTGGAGCTTGCTTAATAGCTCCTTGCTTATTCTATATATATCCTCCTTACCGCCGGAGAGGGGGGCTACGTCTTCGCTCGCCACATAGGCTTCGCCTAGTAGGTACTCGCCTAGCTCCTCCAGCCTCTCGTCGTGGACGAAGTATATCACCAACTCGCCGTCCTCAATCACCGAGTAGTATAGATTCGGCTCATACGACACAGATCTCTCGTCTGCAGGCCTTATCTCCTTGCCTTTCAGCTTGAGGAATCTATTGACGACAGCCACCGCCTCCTTGTCGCTAAAAGGTATTTTATATAAATATTTCTTTTTAAAAATATCTATATATTTTTCCTCTATATTAATTAACGGTATCCCAGATAATACATACTCGGCAATCTCTTTATTCTGTATATATATTCCCTCCTCCTCGGCCAACTCGGCAAGCCCCTTCCCCTTGTTCTTCAGCTCGAACAGCTTGGCGGCTAGCTTCAACAAATACCTCGGGCTGACCTCGCCCTTCTTTAAAGCCATGTTGTACAAGGCGGCCAGTTCGCCGAGGGTGAAAGGCCAGAGCCTGTTAGGCCTCTCTGCCTTGACGTACGTCTCCAGCCGAGAGGCCACCATCTCGACGAAGAGCCAGAACGGATACCGGGTGTCGAGGACTATCTCCCTGTAGACTCTGCCGGTGGTTATGTCGAAGACGTCCGGCACCACGTTCTTGAGTATAGTGTAGTAGACTTGAGGCGTCAGCGCCGCTATCACCAACACCCTGTCGTAGTTCTCGGGGTTCCCGAGCACGTGCGGGTAGTTCTTCGGCTCGAGCAACGCCCGCACTATGGATGCCAGATCTATCACCGCTTGTCTAAACTCGTCGTTTGACAGAGCGCCCAATCTATGCATGGCCGCTATCCTCGACAGCTCGTCGGCTTCGTCTATCAACACCACCAGGGGATCGCCTTGACGTTTCCCCTGTAGGCTTCTCAACACGTCCTCCTTGAAGGTGTGCGACAGGGCTACGCGCACCGTCTTTAAGCCTCTCGAATCCGCTTCCCTCTGCACCTCGTCTAGGAACTCGCTTTTACCGTAGCCGTAGGGCGCCACGACCACGGCGAGGACGTTGTTACGCGTCTTGGCGATTAGCTCGAACAGATCGGCGATCTGGGCGAGCTCCTTGTTGAACCCAAGCGCACGGTGTAGCCTATGTAGATGGGTGACTCCCGACGGGCTGAAAGGCGAGTCTACGACGTTAAGCACGCTAGTCAGCCCCCAACGACAATATATCAGCTATAGACAAGAAGCGCTACGCAACGCCTATAAATGCCGTGCCCGATGGGTTGAGGTGCCCCTGGAGCATTGCTCCCCGGAGAGGCTCGACGGGATCTACGAGGTGGAGCTCGACTCGTTTAAAAAAGAAGATATATATAGTATTGACTTACTTAAATTCATTTGTTCATTTTGTTATGAAAATTCATATATATATATTGAAAATAATAAAGTTTTGGGATATATCATTACTTGTGTAGAGGGATCGGCGGCCCATATAATATCCATCGCGGTAAGGCAAGAGGCTAGACGTAGGGGCATAGGTTCGGCCCTCCTCTGCGCCGCGTTAAGGCTCCTGAAAAATAGAAAAGTTGAGAAAATCTATTTAGAGGTTAGGATGAGCAATAAAAATGCTATAGATCTATATAAAAAGGCTGGATTTCAAATAGTCGAGGTACTTAGGAACTATTACAGCGACGGCGAAGACGGCTATAGGATGGAATTAACTGAAAGAAAATCCTTTGATTCATTCTGTCATAGATAGTTTATCTTTCTTCTATAATATATCTTAAATGCTATTACAATTCTTTTAAATGCATTATAGCTTAGAAGGTCTATGAACTCTTTTAACGATATCTCCCCCGACGTGTAGAGATATTCAACCAGGCTGTCCACAACAGCTGGTGCCTTAAAAAGCAACGTAGCTTTTAACTACCGTATAGCTCGTGGATATCTGCGTCACGTCGGGATCTAGAGGCGGGACCGGCAAGACTACTTTCAGCATCATCATGGCCCATGTTTTAAAATATATTTATCAAAAAAATATCGTTGTTATAAATATTTCAAGGATATCATATAGAATAAAAACTGATATAGATATTAGAACAGATTTAATGGATAGACAGGGGCATATAAGAGTCTACGACTTCCCAGCGTTCCAGCTGAGCGACCGAGAACTGCTTTCCCTCTATCTATCCTGTAGAAATATCGTGTTCGTAGCAGACGAGGATCCATATACGGCGGAGTCGGCTAAGGCCTTCCTGAAGCTAGCCCGAGGGAGGAAATTGGGCGTGTTGGTCAACATGGTGATCGGAATGCCCAAATTAAAATATATTATACTATATAGTAAATATAGTAAAGTTTATTTAATTCCTTTCGATGAGCAATTACGCATATATAGAGCAAGCGGCGTCGATCCCATCAAGTTGAGGAGCGCGGGAGTTGCCAAAATGGTCAAAGCGGCTGTGGATATAGCGAGAAGGTTAAATTAGTTAGGACCATGAAGGGGCGTGAGGGGCGTTGTCCTCAGGGCTGACGGCGAGAACATACTGCTTGTGGCCGACACCCACGTCGGCTACGAGGCCGAGTTGAGGCTCAGAGGTATACGGGCCGTCAGCCAGACCAATAGACTTCTCGACGACTTGAGGCGGTGGGGCGAGGAGGCGGGAGCCAACACGTTGGCGATACTCGGCGACGTGAAGCACGAGCTGCCTACTCCCCGGGAGACGGCCGCTGAGGTTAGGCAGTTCCTGAAGGAGCTCGCGAGGCTGTACGAAAGGGTGATATTAATTCCGGGCAACCACGACGGTCTGCTCGACGAGATCTCGCAGGCCATAGAGGGCGTCTATCTGGCCGACGGCAGAGGGGTGCTGCTGGACGGCGTTAGAACTACCTTGTTGCTGCACGGGCACGCCAAGCCTCGCCCCGAGGACTTAGCGAGGGCCGATGTCCTGATCATGGGGCACACGCATCCGTCCGTCTCTATTGTCGACGAGATAGGATACGTCTCCAGGGAGCACGCCATAATTAAGATAAAACAGAATAAAGGTGATCTAATAAAGAAGATGTATAATAAATCAATTGATTTAAATGAGGAAATTAGAATTATTATACTTCCTGCTTCACATCCTCTTATAACAGGCTTCAACGTAGCCAATTTGCCGCAACTAAACAACGACGATAGGACCATCTTGAGGTATGTCGACCTAAGGCCCGAGCTCGTCGAGGTCTATCTAACCGACTTTACATTTCTCGGAACCCTAGATCTCTTCCTCAGCGGAAGAGCCGAGGAGGAGAGTCGGCTTGAGATGGTGACATCATAGATCAGGCGCTGCCCGCTCCCCTCATCGTGCCGTTCTGTGCGTGTGTATATAAGTCATATCTCAGGAGTTGCGCCACCCTCTCCGCCTCCTCGAAATTGTCGTTGAGCCTAACGAACCCGACGCGTAGACAGGCGGCCTTCTGCAGGGCTCTCTCGGTCCTCGAAGACATGTACACCACGGCCTTCTTCCTGTCGTAGTATATCTTCTTGAGGACCCCCAACCCTATCAAGAACCCCTCGCGGTCCTCGACGCCGACCAACAAGCCCCTCTCGAAGCCCTCGGGGAATCCGAAGACCTTGAACGAGTTGAGCCTCCTGACGATCCACTGGTCTGTCACCACGTATAACGTGGAGCCGAGCTGGTTGGCGTACATGACCCTCGCGTTGATCGTGCGCGACAGCATCACCTTGAACTCGCCCTCCAGGTCGAGCCCTCGGAAGAGGCCTATATTGCATAGAGGCGTTCTGTTTAGGTCCACCGATACCTCCCTCACGGGGAATATAAACCGCGCGTAGCTCATCTCTCTGTGTATCTTTCTATCTTCCTTAGTCCTGGTTCCGACCGCAGGCGGGGGCCTTACGGATACCACGTCCGAGAAGCCCGCCAATATGCCGTCGAGCTCGTTGCCCACCTTGATTGCTACGATGTTTTTAGGCCTTATCTTGGCCAATAAAGCCCTCTTGTACTCCTCAGCCTCCTCTCCCGATATCCAACCGTCCGTATTTATTATCACCGCGTCGGCCGACCATATCTGTTGTGCGTAGAGCACCAATTTGCCTATGGCCTCTATCGCCCGGGGCCATATCCTCTCGAGGCTGGTCGACTGCATAAACACCGACCTCTCGGCTTGTATCTGCCTCAAGCTCGTGATGGGCTTGACGACTCTGCTCGCAGATATGGTGGTGGGAGGGCCTATGTCGTTCTGGCCTACGTCGGCATCTATTACGGCCACCCTAAGGCCGCGCGATAAGGCCTTGTTGGCCAACACGGCGGCCATGGTCGACTTGCCCACGTCGATGGCGCCGACAACCGTGGTGATCCCGTTTAGATCCATGCCGGACGCCGCGGATTCCCATTCGTCGAGCACCTCCTCCTCGGGCCTCGCCCGCTCCAGAACGGCGTTGGGGCCCAACACCACGCTTATCTTGGCCCTATCCACCGCCTTAAACGCAAGCCTTCTGGCCCTCAACACCGTGAAGTGGCTCCCACCGGTGTAGAGCACGCCGACGGCATATACGGCGCCCTCCAGCACGTCGATCTTCGCAGGACCCTCTACCCTAAATATATCGCCTGGCTCCATGGAGTAAGTCCTCACGTAATATACGGTATGTCGTCTTTTTAGCCTTAAGGCCTATGCCCAAGGCGGACCTCAGCTTTTTATTTAATGCGGTAAACGCTTCAGTGTCTTGCCACGCAACGTCGCAGGAGCTCGCGTGTCTCTTCCCCTATCTCGACAAGTCGGGGGAATATCTGTACTCCCGCGGATTTACGCTCGAGAACGTCCTGGCTTCCGAGGCCGCGGTTGAGAGGGCAATACAAATCGTCGAGGGGTCCCTCCGCAGGGGCAAGCCGGCTCCATGCGTCTCGAGCCAAGAGCTCGAAGCCGCCGCGGCCAGGCTGGCTGTCTACATCGTCGCGGCCTCGGCGAACTCGTACGTATTGAGGAGATTTGCGGATTCCCAGAGCAAGATATTCACGTTCAGGGTCAGAAACACGCCGGGCATCCAGTCCTTTGAATGCAAGGCCGAAATAGCCGCGGATCTGGGCATAGAGACGGCCCTCACCCATGATATAATCAAGGGCTCCATCCTCGCCGTAACCCACCCTCTCGCGATTAGATGGATATATTACGTCAAATACGCGCCGCAGGATCCGGACTGGTCCATGATAAATAGGCCCGTTGTGAAGGGCTGGGTCCTTCTGCGCATAGACGACTTCGAGAGGATCCTGGAGGAGGCGTACGAGGCGAGGATCCTAAGGCTCGCCTCGAGGGAGGATGTAGGATATATAGCGGGCGTCCTGGGCAAGATGGACAAGATATCAGCCCTTCTGGAGAGGTTGAGATCCTACAGGCCTATCGCCGCCAGGGCCGCACCGGCGGGCGAGACGCCGCCCTGCATGGCGTCGATCCTGGAGTCGCTGAAACGCGGCGAGAATCTCCCGCATGTGGCGCGCTTCGCCATAACCGCCTACTTGTTGAGGCAGGGATGGGACGTAGATCGGATAGTCGACCTCTTCAGATCGGCGCCTGATTTCAACGAAAGGATCACCCGTTACCAAGTGCAACATATAGCTGGACAGGCCGGCGGAAGGAAGGAGTACTCGGTACCCAGCTGCGAGACCATGAACTCCTGGGGCCTCTGCCCCACCAACTTGGGATGTGGAGTAAAGAACCCGGTGCAGTATGGCCGCAGAAGAGATAGCGCTACTGTTAAGGAGAATAGGGCTTAAGGCGATACTCGATCTGGAGCGGGAGGATCCGCAGTACAAGTCCATATGCCGCCTCTGCGGCAACAGAGCCGTGGAGGACGTGGCGCGGCTGGTCATGATGAACGCCTTGATTAGCTACAGGCTTGCGGGCAAGGGGGAGGAGCATTGGCAGTATTTCGCCGATTTCTTCTCCAGGAAGAGGAGCGACGATATCTGCGAGGAATTTGTGCAATATATACAAACAAGCCCCTATTTGGCGATAGGCAGAGGCGCCAGAATTAAGAGGATAGGGAAGATTTGCAAGTATAGGCCCGACCTGGAGAATCTCTCCAAGGTGTGGAGAGACCTCGCGAGACTTCTGGAAACAGATAGCGAGGCTAAGACCGTGGTATTCGCCGTGAAGATGTTGAACTATGTCTATATGTGCTGCGCGGGAGTTGACAGAGCCCTGCCCAGCGATATCCCCATCCCTGTTGACTACAGAGTGGCCAAGCTGACGGCATGCCTCGGCTTGATAAGAACCAGCCCGGAGGAGGCCTTGAGGAGACATAGGGAGGTCCAGAGGATTTGGAGCGAGATAGCGGAGAGAAGCGGGGTGCCGCCGCTTCATATAGATACGGTGCTCTGGCTGGCCGGGAGGGTCGTGCTCTACGGGGATAGATCCTACGCCGTCCCCGAGGAGTTCCTAAGCCTTATAAAGAGATTTTGCAATAGATAATGAGAGTTTTTCTATTTCTTTAATAGATATTTTTGTGGAAATTTCTTTTAATAGAACCAAAGTATTATTCGGCTCTAATTTTATATATCCTCCGTCGGCGAGCCTTTTAAGCACGTCGCGCGCGACGTCCTCGCCCGCCCAGAACTCCAGCGCCCTATATGAGCGCAGATACTTAGCCCTGGCCCTGCCCCCCCTCGCCGACACCTCCTCCAGTATGTAGAGCGCTATCTCCGACAACAGCTTCCGCCTATCGGCAGCGCTCATAGTCGCCCGTCGACAGATCTATTTCAATACATCCCTCGGGCAGCTCTCCCTGGAACAACGGCACTCCGGCCAGGGCCGACGCTGTGATCAGCATCAAATCCACGGATCTCGCCACTATAGCTACAGGCGCGTTGCCCCGAGCTGCGGCGTGCCAGAGCACGTAGGGCCCGACCGTGGAGCCCCTCACGTAGGGCACCGCGAGGATCTTGCCGGATATCCTGACGCCGGATATCACGCCGCTCTCCGGATCCAGATCCCCAAGGAACGATATAGGGCCCAGCTTCACGACCTCCGCCCGCACAGCCCCACTGCCTCTCACTACGGGCTTAAGCGTAGGCATAGTCGATGCACTTAGTTGTCTCGCAGGGTATTGTCTTCACCCCGTGAAGTCTCGGTATGTAGTACACGGACTTCATGGAGTCGGTTGCTATGACCCTAAATCTTCTCGTGTATGGAGACACCACGAGGCACGACCCGGCGAAGACATGCACGTTGTATCCCCTCAGCCTATCCACCAGCTCTCTCAAGGCGCCGTATACCCCAGGCGATGTGGATATGTAGACAGGCCTCTTCGTCCGGCCTCTTTCGAAAATGACCTTGGATATTCTCAATAGAGTTTCTAAGTCTAAATGGGGACAGCCCAGATATATTACATCAGGATTATCTAGGTCTTTAAGATATTTTGATAAATCCTCCTCAGATATGGTTATCCTATCCCTGAAATCGGCCGCCGCCAGATAGCGCCTCCAGTTGGGCGTGACGCCCTCCAACACGGCGAAGATTATTGAGGAATACGTTGAGAGGGCCGCCGCGAATTCGCGGCGGGCCTCCTCGCCGTTTAGCGTTAGGTCCGAGATGTACGGGATGCCCGAGCCGAGAGATTCGCCGATATAGGCGCCTATCAGTCCGGCCTTGAGAGGGTCGGCCGCGATCTTGGCGTGGACCCTCGCCGTGGGCCGCCTCCCCTCGGACGTGTACATATCCGTCTTCGGCACGAAGCCCGCCACAGCGGACAGCAGGGCGAGCGGACCGGGGTTCTTGTCCGACCAGGCATCTCTAAACGTGTTGATGTAGGTTATGGCGTTGGACTCCGCCCATGCGTGCACCGTGCCCGGCTTAACTCTCAGAAGCTCGTAGGGCGCGCATGTAGAGATGGGCGAAATGCCCATCTTGAGGAACGCGTCTATCACCCTCCGCTGGCCGGCCGCAAATTCCCGCGAAACCTCTAGAAACGAGGAGATATCAACCCCGGAGGGGTTCGACGTGGTGAAGACCTTTACCTTGGCCCCCGACGCCGCCAGCTCCTCTATGAACCTCACGCCGTATTCGCCCAGGGTCAGATAGGACACGCCAGACACATGCGCCGTCTCTATCTCGACCACCTCGCCCCCGGAGACGGCGTCCGCTATTCTGCGGACAGTCTCCGCCACGCCTACTACGCGGTCATACGACATCGCCAAAAATACGCTTTCAGTATATATCTTATGGCTCCGCTGCCCCTTGAGGTGGTACGCCTACCTTGCCTTCATACTAAACCACGCCAGCCTACGTTCTCCACATGGCAGCTACCGCGTTTCTGCACGCAATGCTTCATACCTAAAGACGCCGTTGTGCATCTGTGCTTGGTGCGTTTGCCGTTCCACATTAAGACTCGAACTCTAGAACACCTAGACCGCCTCAAGAAATACGCGGAACTCGCCTACGTTATGGATAGATGGTTAGGAAGACGGCAGTCCGGATAGTTCCATTTTTCATGGTATCCTCGCCTTTTCAAACATGCGCGGATCTCTATCCAGAGGCCGCGTCGCGTCGACTCCCACTTTATACGTCAAGCCCTCGTCGTTTAGGGCCATCGGATCCAACGTCGAGCCGCGCGCGTAGGGTATCACGAACAGCCCCCTATCAGCCCGAAAACGCGTGGCCAGCGCCCACTCCACGTCGCGCGGGTCATCCGGATCTATGTCGTCGTCGACCACCACCACGTGCTTCAGGCTGGGATGCGCCGCGAATGCGGCTAGGGCGGCGTTCTTGGCGTCGCCCTCGACGTTCTTCCTTATGGAGATAACCGCATGCATCCAGCCGAAGCCGCCCTGAGTGAGCCTGACCTTAACCACCTTGGGGACCACCGAGGAGACGGCGCGCCATATCTTGGCCTCCCTCTCGAAGCCCATCAACAGCTGGTGCTCCAAGCCTGCCGGCAGTAGGTAGTGCACAACGGCGGAGCTCCTCAACACATATATGCGCTCTATCTTGACCACGGGCTGTTTTCTGACTACGTCGTAGGTGCCCACCACATCGACGTAGGGCCCCTCGTCGGCCAGCTGCCCCGTTATGTAGCCCTCCATTATCACCGTCGATAGATAGGGCGCGTAGGTCCCGTTGTCCAGCTCGACGGCTTTTAGGCCTTCCAGGAGGCGGGCGGCCACGGCGAGCTCGAAGACCCCATATGGGGGCGACGAGGCCGCCGCCAGCAGGACCGCCGGATGGACCCCCCACGCCACCGCCACAGGCGTGTCCCTCCCCACATCCAGCCATCTACGGTATATAGTGTATAGGTGCCGCGGAACCAGCCTAACGACGGCCTTATCGTCGTCTATAGGGGTGAATCTATGTATAGAGGCATTGTAGGCCCCGTCCGGCGCCTTGGCCGTGATGATGGCGGAGGTGATATACGGAGCCGCCTCCTTCTCGTAGTACTTCACCAGCGGGAGCTTGCGTAACGTGTCGACCGTCTTGTAGTCGTCGACCCAGGCGCCCACCACGTCGAGCTTGCCCGGGGCGTCCTCGGCGGAGAGCAAGGCCCTGTACGCCTCCTCGTCGTTACGCGCGCCCAAGATCCTCAGGAGCTTAGACCTCCTGTCGATCAAATTGCCGACGCCGTCGACGCCCGGCCCCACCTCTCTGAAGTACGGCGTCGCCGAGCCCTCCGTCTCCTTAAGCGCCCGCGCTATCCGGAACCCCTCGTAGGGCGGATCGTAGATGCGGAGATCCTCCAGCCCCTCGACGTAGCGGGAAAGCGACACGTGCCCTCTCGGTCCCCTATTAAAAACCGTCGCCCGTTAATTATTTAAAAATGCGTTTGAGGGAGGGCCATGTCGGAGGGCGAGGAATGGAATTTCCCCGAGGATTGGGAATATGCCGGCGGAGTGCCTGAGCGCACCCTGAAGGTGAAGGCCAAGTGCCCCAAGTGCGGACATGTGTTCGAGGTGGAGATAGGGGAGAGCTGGTACAACATGGGCTTCAGCATAGCGTGTCCCAAATGCGGCTATCAATTCCCGATAAATATGTACGGCCAAATCGTGGGGGAGGTAAAGCCCCAGAAGCAGAAAAAGTGATACAGGAATACTTTTCAAATATCTCAATTGTTTAAAGAGTCCAATTTAGAGGACTCCCCTAGAGACTATATGGAGCCTATAAAAAAAATAGAAGAAGGGTTGAAAGAGCTCTATACGGCCAACGTGGGCAAGATAGAGCGCGAGCCCGACGTAGACATATATGAACAAGGCGAGAACCTGCTGATCATGGTAGATCTGCCGGGCTTCAGGAAAGACTCAATAAAGGTCAAGCTCTTCGAACACGCAGTGGAGATAACCGCGTTGCCCAACTCCGACGTGCCCGGCCGCGCCGTCATCAGGGAGAGGGCGGCCAATTTCCCCATACAGAGACGTATAGAGCTGCCGTTCAGGCTTAGGGTGGACAGCGCCAGGGCGATATACAAAGACGGCGTGCTCCAAATATCGGCGATAAAGGCAGGGGAAGTGGGCACCGCGGAGCTGAAAATCGACTAGAGCTTTGCTTTGACGGCTTTTTAGTCTTGACATAAAAAGTTTAGTATTGAGTCCGGCAGGGAAAGGGAGAGGAAAGGGGGAGGAAAAAGGGTCTTAATCCCGGCGGGGCCTCGTACGCCTTGCCCTCCCGACGCCCGCGCCTCATAGGATCCGTATGTATTCCTTGGCCTTCGCGAATATCGACCGCTTCTTGGGCCTGTAGACCTCCCTCACCCCGCCTTCGTGGGGCTCCAGGTCCTTGAACTCAAGCTCAAGCCTCTCAACGGTGACGCCCCCGTCTGCGGAGCAGTAGGCCCAGCCGCCGAATAACGATATACACGCCTCCGACCCGTCCCTCGATACGTACGCCTCAACGGAGTAGGGGTTCACGAGGCCCACCGGCCCCTGCCCTATCAGCTCCGCCATCCACGGATATCTGCGCAGCACGCGCGCTATCCCCACGATCTGCCCCCTCGCGCGGGGAGCCCACGTCCTAAGCCAATCCGCCCCGAACGCGCTTAGCTCCGGATACTCCCTCAGGAGCCGTTCGACGGGGTCGGCCAGCTCGGGAGGCCCCTTCGTCGCGCCTCCGCCCGTGTCCATGCCGTTATCCCGACCCATGTACCCGGGAAAGCCCATCTTTAAAAGTTTTTCGCAAAAATCACTATAATTATAAGTGATAATAATATATTGAAATAAAGATCGCCGTGAGTATGCAGTTTAATACGGCGTATCTCTCTAAAAACAAAAAATGTTATGCTCTCGAATCCACGGGGTTTAAGACGCCGCAGATCTAAATATCACAAATTTTATGAAGGCCGCAGGACACACGACGTTCGGGGATAGGCGGACTGGCCAAATCGCCGATTTTTCGGACAGAGCCCAAGCCGCATAGTTGAAGGCGGCGGGATGTTGTCGATTCTACGGCTATAGGTTGCGGTTACCGATCGTCGTAGGTATCTGGCAACCTCTATCACTTGGGCCGCGGAGGCGGGACTATATGGCGTCCCTCTCTCACGGGCAAGCCTGTGGGGTGCCGCCGCTGGATACCATAGGGGCGCCGTCTCTTCTGCCTAGTTCTCGACCTAGCGGGAAGGGCTGGGTCTCTTCGCCGCTAGCGATCACCGACCCGATGCTTTTCGGTGCGGTGTCTCTGTACTCAGTGCTCTCTGAAACATTGTGAAAATGGCTTCATATATCTTTTTATATATTTTTATGATCTATGAATAGAAATTATGAAAAATCAATATTAATAGTCACAGATAAGGTATCTCCAGTTTGTATAAAGCGAAACGATGTCTTTATTATCCGCTGGCATTCTGTATTTTTGTGGATAAACCATGGCGCCTAAGAAGTTCTCTAGATCCATTAAAATGGTATGTGTCAAGTGAACGGTCTCGTTCTGAAGCTCGCGTTTGATGTCATCATCTATGTCGTAGATTCTTGTCACGGCGTTAGATAATGCATCTCGGAAGGTTCTACTTGCAGAACATAGATCAAGTTTCATTTTGAGTGTCTCATTAAGATCCGACGAAGTCTTTTCACTTATTTCATAAAGAGTCTTATTATATATACAATAAATTTTTGATAAATTTAATACATCATTCAATACAGCTTTTTCTATGTTGGCTTCGTAGTAGTGGCGATCCTTTATAACGTGGCGCATGTATCTGAAGATCAAACGACCTAGTGTTGTGATAGCTATTTGGTACTGACCGCCCGGGCGCCTGTGTGTTAACGCAGGTTCTCCAACTCTTGGGACTTCTCGACGTATTAGATATGTTGCAATACTATGTTCTAAGTGATAGTAGACATCTGTCCTAGCCAAGGCGAGGCCTGAGAGAATTTGGTGAAAAGGCACATACAGCCAAAACATAAGCGTTTTTTCGAAATTTCCTTGCGTTGCCATCTGCCTAAACGTCTCGTCAGTTACTCCTATGTTATTGAGAGCCAATAAGGCAAGCGTTCTTCTGCCAATAGGAGATAGCGCATATAACATTCCGAGTGTTATATAAATAAAGTAGCCATGAATCAGACATCTTTCTTTGTTTCTCTGAATTGATTTATAGAAACAGGTCTTGGCAATATCAGAGGGGTAGTCGGTTATAAGGACGCTTCTTGCCATGTCCTCTATCAGCCATGCAAGTACAAGCAACTGAAATTCCGTAAAGTCTTGATACGTTACTCTTTTATCGCCAATTTTTAGTTCCATGTTTGCTAGTTGATTGCAGAGGCTATCCGTATTTTCCCTAATTTTCATAAGGGATTGCTGAAGTTGTGTATATGCTTCGTCGAGTCTGTGCCGTCTCCGTTGGAAGATCGTAGTATCTTGAGCGAGGGCAAAGGCCTCCGCGAAATACGCCATGTGGTATACATAATCTGGTACGGGAAACATAGGCAAAGCGCTTACAACCGCCGGCGGTGGGTATCTGGGGTTCCAGGCAGGCGGAAACACTGCTTTTAAGAGATTATGAACGGAATCAAATGCTGTATGGATTGTCATTGTACACTTAGCAAGCTTCTTAAGAAGCTTTCAATAGGCTCTAGCACTTCAACATGTAGGGCTCCCTCTCCCTTGTTCTCAGCCATGCCACGCGCCTTGTCGATTAGGTACTTGATTATGTGTGGATGTAAGTTCTGCGAATAATAATGAATCCCACATGATGCGAAGGTCGCCTCAGTTGCTCTGTCGCTAATATTCTTGTGCTTCAGAACAATTGCCACAGGCATCTGTAGCCTTATGCCTCTCCTTCTACTTTGTGCTGAGGGGCACTGTTCGATGTCGAGATGCTTCTTTATCTTATTAAATAGTGCATCATTGGAAAGATCTATATCCGAGCCGGTCAGTCTAGCATATAACATTAATATATATGTCTTGTTACCGTAGCGTAATTTTGCTATACGTATACTTAGGTTTCCAACTAAGTTCTTATCCTCAATGGTGCGCATCTCGAAGCCCTTTCTCTTGAGATGTTGCAAGATATCTGTGTACAAGACCTCGACAGCCCTTTGCACATCTGACGATGTGATTGGAATCAGATCAGTAGAACGCCTATGTAGCTCACGCAACCAATACTGGGCATTTAATAACCGCAACGCCTCAACTTCCGACGTTAAGGCCTTTAGATCCAACTTTGCGTGTTTCTGCCTTATGCAATCTAGATCTCCGCAATCAAGCGACTGCAACGTGCTCTCTACCTCTCTCATAATCCTGCTGGCTATGCTCCATAGCCTTGTATCAATCCGCGAGGCAAAGTCTGCTATAGCTAATATTTGATGTTTATCGCAATCAAAGTTGAAATATGTACAGATCTGTTTAAGATACGACTGATACTCTATGCCGTTCATATTTGGCGGTATGTTTAGGACGCCGCCTCTTACATGATCAAAGGAAAAGCCTAGTGAAGCGAGCCCATCTAAGACGGGGCCGACAAATTCCGACGGGGCAAGTAGATATACGCGGAGATAACCGTCGGACCCCCTCACGATTGGGGCAAACCGTTGAACCACTTGAGCCATGTCTCTCCGCTCGTGGAAATCATCACGGTATACCTCGTCAAGTCTATCGAACTCATCAATAATCACATTTAGCCTTCTGCCAGTTTTTTTTGCTTGTTCTATAAGACTCTTGAAGCACTCCTCCGGGGTTGCGCCTTCAATTTTAAAAACACCAGGCTCATAGTTGGCATACACTGCATAACCTATTGGCGAGACTGGGTTTTCAACATAATAGAGTATTGTAGACCAGAAGTCGGACGAGCCGCAGACGCGCGGTGTCTTTCCACTATGCGAAACCTCCCGAAGCAGAATATGTACAGTCCATTCTCTCCTCCTTGTTTCGTTGACTAAGTAACGCCCAGCTACAGTTTTACCAGTTCCATAGTACCCTAGGACGAGGCTAAGACCCCTCATGTTAATCATGTCGTCGTATACAATACGCCTAACTACCAACTCGTTACCACCTATACCTTCTACTCTTTCTCTTAAGGTTTTAATCACGTCCGTGATTGTCATATGTCCACATCGGGCATCTCGACATTTAAAACCCAAACCCTCACGTTATCTTGAATTGATACCAGTTCGAGGTCTGCTTTAATTTTAACGTTAGACGTGTAGCTGAAGCGATATACTACGACGTCTACGGGTATCGGCATATTGACCCATTTCTTAACGTTTTTTGACGCTCGCTCTGTAGTTGTGAACTCGGCATAGAAGGGCTCGCCGTTTACCGTTGCTTGAGCATCCACCCGACGCCCCAACACGGGGATCTCACCGCCTAATGCGGTAATAATATTCATACTGCTCCTCATTCTTTTAGGAAGCCGTGCCAGCAACAGCAACATAGTCCCTGCCAGCTCCTGGTACTTCTTATTGAGACTTAGCGCCATTGCCCAGTCCGTATACTTCCCACCGGTCATGACCAATTGCTACCAGTTTGGTATAAATATCTTTTCGTGCAGGAGCGTTGATGCTCCTAATGCTTAAAAGGGGGTTCTTTGTTTTTCCTATGATACGCAAGGTTTACGACCGGCTTAGCGTTGCGGTTGGGTTGCCGTGGTTTGTGGCGTTTAGCGGGGGCAAGGATTCGACTGTCGTGTTAGACCTTACGTATAGGTTCAGCCAAGATAAACGTGTAGAATTTACCGTACTTCACAACGAGGAGCTCCTCAAGCCGCCGCCGCACTTCGAGTGGGTTTACTACGTGCTTTCGGAAGTGGCTAGGAGGGGCGTCCGCGTCCTCGTCACGATTCCCCGCGACGACTACTTAACTATGATTTTTGAGAGGAGGTACTCGCCGCCCGGCCCCGCCTTCATGTGGTGTACGGCGCGGTTTAAGCAGAGGCCTACAGCCAAGCTTGCCGAGATGTTGGCTTGGCGGAAGTATGCGCTTCTCACCGGCGTGCGGATGGGCGAGTCGTGGCACAGATCTGTATACATCAGGGCCAGGTGCAAGATAGGCGACGTCTGCGGCGAGACGTATTTTATACAGAAGATGACTGACCGTAGTCTCCACCTCGCGCCGATAGTGGATTGGAGCGACTACGAGGTGATTGCCTATTTGAAAAGCCGTAGACAGCCGTGGAACCACCAGGACTACTCCCACCTCATGGAGCGAGTCTACTGTGGCGAGACCAAGATAAGGACTGGGTGCACCCTGTGTACCGTAGTTGAGCGCGACGCCATGCTCGACATGTATGCCAAGTGCCACGGCGATCAGAGGTATCTAAAGGTAGCGGAAATTAAGGAGGAACTGAGGGCTGTAGGCTTCGACTGGGACATGAGGCTTTACAAATCTAAGAAGCTCAACGACGACGGCATCAAGGCCGTGAGGGAGCTACTGATAGAGCTCTTCGACGGCTTTCCGGAGCTCCTCGCCGGCTACGCCACATTCAAGCCAGAAGTAGTAGAGAAGCATCTGCCCGAGGTGGCACACCACCTAAACAGATTTAGGCTAAACCTGCCCAAAAACATTGAAGTAATTCAGCTATAGAGCTCCCATTATTTTATCAATTCTGCTAATACATGTGTGCTCGTTTCCACGGAGCCTTCCCAAGAAATTGACGTCGCAGAAAGCGCCCTAGCCGCCGTGGTCTTCCCACCGCCGTGAGGGCCGTAGAGAAACACAACACCGGAGAGATTAGGCTCCGCATTGCCAATCGGCCCCACGTCCCTTAACGCAAGACGCACGCCTTCATTTATTCCCTGGAATTAAAAGCAACTTTCCTGCCGCAATGCGCCGAGGGCCTGGGCGTAAACTTTCTATAGCGTCATAACGTAGCTTTTATGCCCTTGCTCTTCGGCCGCCTCTACGAGCTTAGGGCCGAGGAGGCGGCGAGGGGCGGAGCGTCGGTGGTCGTGGTGGGGCCGCCCGGCGCCGGGAAGACCACCTTCGTAAAACGGTTCTTGGAGCCGAAGTTGAAGGAGGAGTTTGGAGTGCCGAAGGTCAGGGTAGAGGAGGTGACGGCAGGTTTGGCGCCCAGGGGAAAAGAGGCGCAGGAGAATTGGAAACAGGTAACTAAGCGAATTACCAGTAGGAGATATATAAACGGAGATGAAGCCGCCGAGAAGCTCAGGGACATAAGAGGCGCAGATCACCTCAAACCCTTTGAGAAGCTGCCTCGAGACTTCGTAGAGCGTTTGAAGAAGCGGTACGGCGGGTGGTCTCTCTATCTCTTCTACATCCCGCCCGACGCGGAGTACGAGGAGGCGAGGAGGCTGCGCGCCGTCATGGAGGAGGTGGGCGTCGAGTTTAGGTGGCTCGGCCTTCCCTACCTGCCGCCCGGCCTGGCCAAGGCGCTGGCCGAGAAGGGGGAGGACCACGTGAGGAGGCAGCTGA
>Ga0080005_125571_pt1 | contig 25014 bp, 32 predicted proteins | sample JossMetagenome_2_FD_69208 | JGI IMG/M metagenome (GOLD analysis project Ga0080005, IMG submission 69208) | Hot spring sediment microbial communities from Joseph's Coat, Yellowstone National Park, USA - JC3_ASED (SPADES assembly) (version 2) | ecosystem: Environmental > Aquatic > Thermal springs >...
TGGTCACAATAGAGCCGGGCGTCTATCTGGCTGGGTACGGCGGCGTCAGAATAGAGGACATGTTGCTGGTTCAGCGTGGAACAAGCAGGACACTGACATTCTTTACCAAGGACATAGCCCTATAGCGCGCCATGCTTATTTCAAAGCCGGCCTTCAGGGTTCTAGGAATCTCGGAGTGTTTCAGGAAACGTGCAAAGAAGTCTATACTGGCAGCCATTGTCTATCGTCGGGACGGCTATATCGACGGGGTCCATTTTACATTTACAAGCATAGGAGGCATGGACGCAACAGACTCGATCCTAGGACTCTACAACTCCATGAACAGGAAAGACATCAATGTGATAATGCTTAACGGGTGCATTATTTCCTGGTTCAATATTGTCGACCTTAAGAGGCTAAACAAAGAAACAGGCCTCCCAGTCATATGTGTAAGCTACGAGGAGTCCAAGGGGATAGAAAAATACATAAGGGAATACTTCCCAGGCGACACGCAGAGAATAAAAGCCTACCGGGAGCTCGGGCAAAGACAGCTCGTCTACGTCAGGCCTACACGGTCATATGTCTATGTCAGAGCTGAGGGGCTATCCCTAGAAGAGGCTAGACAAATACTCGACGCAACAACGAAGACAGGCAAGGTTCCAGAGCCCCTAAGGATATCCCAGATGATAGCCAGAGCCGTCCACACCTTCCTCGAAGCGGCTGACCCCCTTCTACTAGGAATACAGCCCCCAGACACAGGCATGCACGAAAAGAATATTTGAATCCAGACAGCTTAGAAATCACTATGTTGAACCTACCCAAGACAATTGTCTGGGAAAATGGCTGGGTCAAACTTATCAACCAGAAGCTTTTGCCACACAAACTCGAATACATCGAGACGGACAACTGGGAAAGAGTCGTAAAATCAATAAAGGACATGGAGATAAGAGGCGCACCCGCAATAGGGGTTGCAGGCGCCTTCGCGGTAGCCCTCTTCGCAAACAAGTATGACGGAGAAAACCTAGAAAAATTCATGCAGGACCTGGAAAAAGTCTCCAAGATCGTTGCAACTGCCAGGCCGACTGCAGTAAACCTTTCATGGGCAGTAGAAAGGGTAAAAAACGTCGCAAAAACAGCGACAAGCGTCGAGGAGGCGAGGAGGCTCATCCTAGATGAAGCCCTAAAAATACAGAGGGAGGACGAGGAGGCAAACAGGAAGATAGGCGAACTAGGCGAGCCACTCATAGAGGACGGAGACACGGTCATAACGGTATGCAACGCCGGCTCCCTTGCCACGAGCTACTGGGGCACCGCCACAGCCCCACTCTACGTGGCAAAAGAAAAGGGTAAAAGCTTCCGCGTAATAGCGCTCGAGACCCGGCCCTACCTCCAGGGGGCGAGGCTGACGGCCTGGGAGCTAAGCATGGCCGGCATAGACGTCGTCGTGGCTACCGACAACAGCATAGGCATTTTGGCCATGAAAGAAAAGATAAACCTCGCAATCACTGGGGCCGACAGGATAACAAGCATAGGATACGTGGCAAACAAGCTCGGCACATACCCCCTAGCGCTCGTGTCACGTGTACACAACATACCCTTCTACGTGGCGGCCCCGTCAAGCTCATTCGACCTTAAAGCCAGGGGCCCCGAGGACATAGAAATAGAAATACGTGATTATAACGAGGTAGTCTATATTGGAAACATGAGGATAACCCCTGAAAACGTGAAGGCAATATACTATGCCTTCGACATTACCCCGCCGCAACTCGTTACAGGTATACTCACAGAGAAGGGCATAATATATCCGCCCTACGAGAAGAATATAAAAAGAATCATTGGGAAAAATTAAACTTAAAATTTAGAATTTCTCGCACCCTACAAAACAAACGATTCAAATTTTAACCAGAAACAACATATCTCTAACAGTGGCTCCGTGATGGACATCAGGCTGATAAGGCTAAAACGGCTCGAAGACCTGATCCACGTCCTAAACGTGGTACAGGTCCCCATAGTGCATCACCTCGCACTAGACTCGAGGCACATCTACTTTATACCATTCTTTCTCAGTACAGACTCCAGCATAATATACTTCTACGAGAACGAACGCAGGCTCGAAGGAAAATTCCTACTCTTCAACAACTTCACAGGAGAAGTAGACATCACAGACAAATGGACATCTGACACACGCTTCACAATAATCCCGATAATTGACGTGGAGTACCAGAACGTGTTCCCCGAGAAACAGCTCCTCAGCGAGCTTAGAAACCAGCATGCAAAAGAGAAGCGTGAAAAAGAGAAAAAACCCATAATTAAAGAGGAACAAAGCCAGTAATTGTCTTATAATTACTGTATTTTTGCGCGGAGAGTCTTCCCAGGCCTCCCTTGCCAAATTTGGTTGCTCTTTCTGAAAAAATGTTTTTATATTGCCCTACTTACCCTTAACTTCGCGTTGGTGTAGTGCTATATGAGTAGTGATAAGGTATCCTCGCAGCCGAGAAAAGTACGAAAGCGTGAAATATATACAGCCAAGCTACACTTCCGGTCTAAGAGGCTAGTCGCCCCTCTATCCAAAGAGCTGTCCCAAAAGCTCGGAGTGAAAAGAATACGTGTAAGGAAGGGCGACAGGGTCCTCATTGTTCGCGGCTCTTTTAAGGGACACGAGGGAAAAATCACCTCGGTTGACGTTAAAAGGGGCAGGATACACGTGGAGGGTGCAATGCTCAGAAAAGCAGACGGCACAGAGGTGCCATACCCCATACATCCATCAAAGGTCGTTGTCCTAGAACTTGACCTATCTGACCCCAGGAGAAAAGAACTAGTAGAAAGAAAGAAACAGGTGGTGGTAAGTGGTCAGACGAGTTAGAGCCTCGCTTAGACACTTGAGACGAAGCGTAGCGCCGCCCTTCTGGCCAATAAAGCGAAAAGAATACACTTGGACAGTTAAGCCCTCCCCAGGCCCACACCCTCTAAACAACTCGATACCACTAGGAATAGTCGTCAGGGACGTCCTCGGCTACGCCCAGACAATGAAGGAGGCAAGGAGAATAATTTCCTCCGGAAAAATCATCGTCGACGGAAAGCCAGTAAAGGACTACAAGTTCCCAGTTGGGCTAATGGACGTGATCCACGTACCAGCCGAAGACAAATACTTTAGGGTGATACCCGACCCGGCCAGGAAGCTCAGGCTGGCAGAGATAAAGCCGGATGAGGCCGGCCTCAAGATAGCCCAGATCAGGAGGAAAATGACTGTAAGCAATGGGAACATACAGTTCACGCTACACGACGGAAGGAACATTCTTGTCAAAAAGGACTCAGACCTATACCAGAAGGCCCTCTCCTTTAAGACATACGACGCCCTACTAATAACCATACCCCAGCAAACACTACAGACCCACATACCACTCGACAAAGGCACACTTGCCATCGTGTACGAGGGGCGAAACGTCGGCTTCCTTGGATCAATACAGTCTATACAGCAGGTCTTCAAGAGGGCGCGCTCACTCGTAGAGCTAAAGTCCCCAGAGGGAGAAATCTCTAGGACGATCCTCCAGTACGTGCTCCCAGTAGGAACAGAAAAACCACTCGTAACGGTGAAGGTCTAATGGCGAAGACAAAGCTCGTCCTGGAAACAGACCACCCAATGCGGAGAGTATTCATAGGCAAAGTAGTAGTAAACATGGGCATCGGCGAGGGTGGTGAAAGGCTGGCACGCGCCGCCAAGCTACTAGAAGAGCTCACGGGTCAGAAGCCTTCCCTTAGGAGGGCAAAGAAGACTGTCCGCGAATTCGGGGTGAGAAAGGGAGAAAACATAGGTGTAATGGTCACACTTAGGGGCCAAAAGGCCATAGACTTCCTGAAGAGGGCGCTCGCGGCAATAGACTACAAGATCCCCGAGAAAAGCATAGACAAGCACGGCAACGTCTCTTTTGGTATCAAGGAACACATACTCCTCCCCGGAGTCAAGTACGACCCAGAAGTGGGAATCTTCGGATTCGACGTCATTATCGCGATGGAGAGACCGGGCTACAGGGTGGCAAGGAGGCGCCGCAAAAAGTCCAAGATACCCAACAGGCACAGGGTCACAAAAGAGGAAACAATAATGTTTTTAGAAAAGGTGTTAGGTGTAAAAGTCATTAAGACACGCAGGTGATGTGAATGGCGAAGATTCATCCACCAAAAAAGAGGAAATACGGTAAAGGTAGCAGGAAATGTGTTCGTTGCGGCACACACGAGGCGGTCATACGCGCATATGGGCTAAACCTGTGCAGGAGATGCTTCCGCGAAGTCGCAGAAGAAATAGGATTCATAAAGTACAGCTAGGGGTGATGACAAAATGATGTTCGATACTCTGGCAAACGCCCTCGCAACAATAATGAACAACGAGTCTCGCGGAAAAACGGAATGCGTCATCTACCCGTCCTCAAAGCTAATCATAGCAGTCCTCAACACAATGAAGAAGGCCGGATACATAGGGGACTACGAGCTAATCAACGATGGAAAAGGAGGAAAAGTCGTAGTCAAGCTACTAGGCAGGATAAACAAGGTCGGCGTTATAAAGCCCAGGTTCCCAGTCAAGAAGGACGAGTTCGAGGCATGGGAGAGGGAATACCTGCCCTCAAGAGAAATAGGGCTACTCATAGTCTCTACACCACAAGGAGTAATGTCACATATAGAGGCAAAACAAAAAGGTATAGGAGGGGTGTTACTCGCATATGTCTACTGAGGAAAAACAGGTAAACACTGAAAACGTCCCAAAAGAAGAAGCCACAGCCCCAACAACAGAAGCACAAGCCAGCACAGAAGAAAAGAAGAAAATATACAAGCCTACCCTCACAGCCGAGCAACAGAAGATGCTGAAGCTACGACAGCTAATATCTAGGTACAGGCCCAGATTCATACGCATGAACTCCTGGCGCATCAAGAGGCTGGAAGACACCTGGAGAAGCCCGAGAACATCCATAGACAACCAAATAAGGAAACAGCTGAAAGGCTTCCCACCATTGGTCAAGATCGGCTACAGGGGCCCCAAGCTCGTCAGGGGTCTCCACCCATCCGGCTTCGAAGAAGTAGTCGTCTACAACGTGGAAGACCTCCAGAACGTCGACCCAAAACGCCACGCCGTGCGCATAGCCCGCACGGTAGGAAGACGCAAGAGGGCAGAAATAATTAAAAAGGCCGAAGAAATAGGTGTAAGGGTCCTTAACGGGTGATAAATGTGGACGTATCTGTAGCTAGGAGGCTCGCGGCCGAAGTCCTTGGAGTAGGCGAGAGCCGGATCTGGATAGACCCCGAAAAACTCGACGATGTATCAACAGCCATAAGCCGTAGCGATGTTAGGAGGCTTATTAAGAGTGGAGTCATAAAGGTCTTACCGCCGAGCACCCCGTCTAGGGGGAGAATAAGAATCAAGAGGGAGAAAAGAAAGAAGGGTAGGGGGCGCGGCCCAGGAAGCAAGAAGGGGCCCAGGACAGACGAGAAAAGGATCTGGATAGCTAAAGTCAGGGTTCAGCGCCGCTACCTCAAGTACCTAAAGGAAAAGGGACAAATCGACCCAAAGACATTCCGCCAGCTATACAGGCTAGTCAAAGGAGGAATGTTCAGGAGCCTTGCACACCTCAAGCTATACATGACACAGCACAAGATACTAAAGGTGGAACAGCATGGCTAGAGGCTCACACTATAGGGTCGCGTTGAAGAGGAGACGCGAAGGCAAGACAAACTATTACAAGCGTAGAAAGCTAATCCTCTCAAAGAAGCCTAGACTAGTAGTCAGGGTACTCTCCAAGACGGCAATCGTACAGGTAGCGAAGCCGGCGCCCAAAGGAGACATAATAATAGTCTCCGCACACTCAAACGAGCTAAAGAAGCACGGCTGGAAAGGATACGGACGCAACACCACTGCCCTCTACCTCCTAGGATACCTCGCAGGCCTAAAGGCGGCAAAGAAGGGCATAAAGGAAGCCGTCCTAGACATAGGGCTACACAGGCCCGTCAAGGGCTCACGCGTGTTCGCGGCGGTAAAAGGCGCGATAGACGCTGGGCTAGAGGTGCCAGTCGGCGAAGAGATGCTTCCAAGCGAAGAGAGAATAAAGGGAGAACACATAGCGTCCTACGCGAAGCAGATGTCCGAGCAGGATCCAGAGGCCTACAAGGCGTTCTTCTCGCAGTACCTACAAAACGGGCTAAAGCCTGAAGACCTGCCATCCCACTTCGAAGATATAAAGAAGAAAATCGAGGAGTCAGTCAAGTAGCATGAAGGTTTTAATATGCCTGTAAATTAGATGGGTGAGACGTATGGCGTCGGAATGGCAACCAAGAACACTCCTGGGAAAAATGGTATTAGAAGGCAAAATCAAGTCCATAGACGAGATATTCGCCAAAAACATCCCAATAAAAGAAGTAGAAATAATTGACACGCTCCTCCCAGACCTCAAATCAGAAGTCATAAGCGTCGGATTCGTACAGCGCCAGACAGACTCGGGCGAAGTCTCGCAGTACCAGGTAACAGTTGTCGTGGGAAACGAGAACGGCTACGTCGGCGTAGGCATGGGCAAATCCAGGCAGATCGGGGTAGCAATCGAGAAGGCGACAAGGAGAGCCAAACTAAACATCATACCAGTCAGGAGGGGGTGCGGAAGCTGGGAGTGCCTCTGCGGCAAGCCACACAGCATCCCATACAAGGTCGAAGGAAAAGCAGGCAGCGTCAAGATCGAGCTCATACCGGCCCCGAGGGGAGTAGGAATAGTTGCTAGTGACGTGGCAAAAACAGTCCTCAGGCTAGCAGGAATAAGCGACGTGTGGTCAAGGTCCTACGGCGAGACAAGGACAACCCACAACATGGCAAAAGCAGTCTACAATGCACTCAAAAAGACATATGAATTCTACCCACCGTCCGACTGGTGATTGAGATGACACTATTATTCGTATTAAGGCTCAGAGGATCCCCCGACAGGACGCCAGAACAAGAAAAAGCCCTCGAACTACTAAGACTCCACAAGACCTACCACGCTACACTAGTCCAAGACACGTCATCAATCAGGGGCATGCTGACCCAGACCCTCTCCACAGTCGTAACATGGGGAGAAATAGACAAAGAAACACTAGTCCAGCTCCTACAGAAACGCGGCAGAATGACCGGGAACAAGAAGATAACCGAGGAAGACCTCAAAAAACTAGGCTACAACAGCTTCGACGAGCTAGCAGACGCCCTACTAGCAGGCAAAGTGACGCTAGACCAGCTACCCGGCGTAAAGCCCGTATTCAGGCTAAGGCCCCCAAGCGGCGGATTCAGGGGGACAATAAGGAAAAACGTCAAAGCCGGAGGCGAAGCAGGCTACAGGGGGCCAAAAATCAACGAGCTCATAAGAAAAATGCTCTAGACCAACACATTTCTTTACTATTACCTCATTTGGCTTCTTTCTCAACAACCCCAAAGCATGCCAGAGTCTCCTATACATCCATCATTTTCTTGCCCAGAATCCTAGTTGACAGCCCTGCATGATTTCAAACTTGACACCCCTTCTGCAGACTCTACTTATACGCCAAGGTACAAAAAAGAAAAACGCCTGTCAATCCACTGCATCGGCCAGAAAACCCTTAAGAAATTTTTTTAAAGTCGAATGTATATAAGCCGAAAAGGTGTCAACATTGGTCATAAGGCGCGAAAAGAAGTCTAGATCCTACCGCGGAAGCAGAACACACGGCTATGGACGCACGGGGCAACACAGGAAGTCTGGAAGCAGGGGCGGAAGGGGGCACGTAGGATACCACAAGCACAAGTGGTCATGGGCAATAAAATATGCCCCGGACTGGTACGGTAAACACGGCTTCACACGCCACCCCTCACTCGTCACACAGTTCAACATTATCAACGTCGGCGTGCTTGACTCGAAGATAGCTGACCTGTACCAGAAAGGCATAGCTACACGTGAGGGCGATGCCTACGTAGTCGACCTAACAAAGATAGGCATAAACAAGCTAACAGGCACAGGACAAGTAAGAAACAAGATAATCGTTAAAGTGCCATTCGCCACACAAAACGCAGTCCAAAAAATCAAGCAGGCCGGAGGCGACGTCATATTGCTCGCAGAAAAACCAGCAACCGGTGAATAAGGTTGAGCCTCCAAGACTCACTCAACAGCTTCTTCAGGATCCTGCCAGAAGTCTCGAAGCCTGCAAGGAAGCCAAGCCTAAGCGAAAGACTGCTCTGGACAGGCGTCATCCTGATAATCTACTTCATAATGGGGCAAGTACCACTCTACGGCATACCAAGACAAACCCAGGAAGGCATAGGCGCACTAGAGTTCCTGAGAATAGTAATGGCGTCCAAAAGAGGAACCCTAATCGAGCTCGGCATCGGGCCCATAGTAACAGCAGGCATCGTGTGGGAGCTACTCGTCGGAAGCAAACTCATAAACCTAGACCTCACAACCCCAGAAGGACGGAAAACATTCGCGGGACTCCAAAAGCTCACAGCCTTCCTCTTCGCCGCCATTGAAGCACTCGCCTACATATGGGGCGGCGTATACGGGGCACTAACACAGCAACAACAAATACTAGTCTTCATACAGCTCTTCATAGCAAGCACATTCATTATCCTAATGAACGACATGCTAGAAAAAGGCTGGGGCATTGGAAGCGCAGTCTCCCTCTTCATAGCCGCTGGCGTGGCACAGCAAATATTCTGGGAACTCTTCAGCCCCATCGGCCCCCTAGCCGACGGGCTATATTACGGATTCTTCCCGTCCCTCATAGTCGCGCTTGCCCGTGGAAACTCTACGCTCATAATGTACGCTATCTCTAGGCCCGCAGGATACCCAGACCTTGTAGGCTTCCTAGGAATGATCGCCATGCTACTCGTATTAACCTACATGGAGTCAATGAAGATACTCATACCAGTCTCCAGCACCAGGTTCGGAGGAGTAAAGACACGCATACCCCTAAAGTTCCTCTACGTCTCAGTCATGCCAGTCATCTTGGTCGGCGCCCTATACGCAAACATAGCAATGTTCACCCAGGTTTTATGGCCGAGGGTCAACCCGGGAAACCAGAACCCATGGCTAAACCTCATAGCAAGATACAACTACACAGAGTACGGCCCCGTCCCCTTGCCGGGCTCACTCGTCTACTACATCTCGCCCCCAAGATCCCTTGCATCAGCTCTATACGACCCCGTCCACCTAGTTGTCTACGCTTTGCTCTACATTGGGCTAGCAGTCCTCTTCGGAGTCGCATGGATCCTCACCTCGGGAATGGACCCCGAGACACAGGCAGAGCAACTAGTAGAAGCACAGCTCCAGATACCAGGCTTCAGGAAAAGCGAAAAAGTCATAGCGTCGATGCTCAGGCGCTACATCTGGGGCTTAACCATTCTCAGCAGCATCATCATAGGAGTAATAGCAGTGCTAAGCGACCTACTAAGGGTGATGGGCGGAGGCACAGGAATCCTCCTCCTCGTAGGCATCATAATACAGTACTACTCGATACTCGCCAGCGAAAGAGCACTAGAAATGTACCCGTCCCTAGCGAGGCTCATAGGAGAATAGTTTTATTTTTAACGAAAAACCTTTTAGTCTATCTACATTTTTACACAATAAAATGGATAAAATTTTAATAACTCACAATTTAAAATACAGTGACCAAATATGCCCAGAAAGGTAACAGACAAAATAATCGAGAGGAAAAAGCTCATCCACGACTTCCTCAAAAAACACGGCCCAATGCCCACAGTCGAACTCGTAAGAGAGCTCGGCCTCTCACACAGCCAAGTCTTCTACATACTCAGGCTCCTCCTCAGGGAGGGCAAAGTAAAAGAAGAAAGAAGAGGCAAAATGGCCTACTGGGTCGCCCTCGAATAAGCGTGGCAAAAACATATAAACAAAGGCAACCTACAAGACACAGGTGAAAACAAATGGGCGGAAGACAGAGGACATCAATCTTCCTAGAAAAGAAAAAGGAGCTAAAAGAGAAAAAGGGCAAAGAATCACAAACAAAATAGTTTTTTAGTCCCCCAGACGGTTTTCTCTAATGTGGCCTCCCCCAAAACCCAAGCCCAAAAGAATAATAGCAATAGCCTCCTCTAACTTCTCCAACCTCAAAGAGCCAGCAAGGACACTACACATAGCACTCCTAGCCCGGGCCGCAACCATCTTCCGCGTAGAACAAATCATAATCTACAAAGAGTCAAACACCCCCTGCACACCAATAAAAACAGTCCTCGAAGCCCTAGAAGCACCACAGTACCTAAGAAAATACCTAGTCCCAAAGTCCAGGCACCTACGCTACATCGGAGCCGCCCCGCCCCTACGCTCCCCAAGCCACCTACTCAGAGACGAGCATAGCCCATACCGCGAAGGCTACATATTGAGGCGCACAGGAGACAAGGCAATAGTAGACATAGGCCTAGAAAAGCCAGTCCAAGCAAAGGTACCACCAGGCCTCGGGCCACGAGTAACACTCACACAAATACAAGGCCACTGGCAATACATAGACCGAGAACAAATACCAGTCTACTGGGGCTACACAGTAACCTGCCAACAATCACTAAAACAAACACTCCAAAACCACACCACCCAAAAAACACTCATCATAGCAACATCCAGAAAAGGCACACCAATAAACACCCTAGCTGCCCAGCTAAAAACAAAAATAGCCACAGCAGAAACACTCCTAGTACTCTTCGGTACACACAACAAAGGCATACAAGAAATAGCCACACAAGAAAACATCAACCCACAACACTACATACACTACACAGTCAACACCGCACCACTACAAGGCACAAAAACAATCAGAACAGAAGAAGCAGTACTCACAACAATGGCAATACTAAACCTCCTAGACCAATCATTGTCTAACTAACACATTGAAAGATAAAAAGTTATCAATGAAAACTCGCATGAGAAAGTCAACTAAAGTATCTTGGTTTTATTGGCTTTAAAAGTACCAAAAAATTTCTAGAGTCATCCCAATAAAATCAAGGTGAAATAAAGAATTTTTTAGTTCACCTTTTTAAAAAAGTAAAGCAAAAGTCTACTAAGTATATTCTCTAAGCCTGAGAGCCAAGAGATCCAAGAGCGGCTTCAGCTCAACTAGCTGGTTAACTATCTCATTACTGTTGCTTTCCATTGATGGCAATAATACTCCGCAACTTTTGAAGACGTGGTTAAGCAATTGAAAGTCTTTTTCTCTGCGTGCTAGCAAATATTTGTATCCTACAACGACCCTGGCTTTCGCCATGATTTCATCCTGTGCCCTAATGCTTCCGACACGTCGCTGGGACGCGATTAATTTTGTCGCCTCATAGGCAAGTTCTGCTAAAGCATAAATATAGGCTTTGATCTCTCGTAAATCTTTCGCTCTCTCGAGACAAGATGTCAGTTTTTCGAGGTCGAGGTGTCCTCCTCTAAGTCTAAGAGGTTCTGCCGTAAGTGATTGGATGTGTATGAGTCCTTCTGCCGTTGCTCTTATCATCCTTTCTTTCTTGGCATCCTTTTCCGCGTTTTTTGCTACTGAGATGAGGTGAAGAATAGGTGTCTTGTTGTCCGCTAGCGAAATACCTCCACTTGCAGTAAGCGGTTTTAAGAATTTTTCCAGAACCTCTGTACCCACATCTTTTACCAACTCCAGTACATCGTGCCACCTGCCATATGCTGAAACATCGTCGCCTCCCGCGTATAGTATTATGCTTCCGGCTTCTTTATCTGCCTTGCTGATAAGACAGGCATATGCCTTCATCCCGAAACCCATTAAAAGGAAGTCTGAAAGCGAAGCATAGAGGATGGGGAGTCTGGTAAGTTTCTTCTTTATATCTCCTACGCCATCGGCGTCCAGATGAGCAACCGCTATCACAGGCATCTCGTCAAGGTCTACTAGCCTTATTTGATGCTCTTCATGCTTGACGGGGTGATATGTGTTTGTAAAGAAGTGCAACATGCTGACCCCTACCTTAACTTCCAGTTCTTTAAGCCTGTCTGCTAGCTCCTCGGGCAAAACAAAGTCCTGAGGAGCATTCACAACCCTGACTTCAATATGAACATGATCTGACTCAAGTTTTTGTTCTTTTAACCTTTCAATCACGTAATTTAGAAGAGCGATCGCGACAGCTTTGTTCCGTTGTGGCTGTCCAAGTTTTGGCTCGCTGAGTGCGCCAAGCACGTGGATTGCGCCAACCTCGATAAATGGTGCAAGGGCTACATCTAGCATAAAAATTTCTTCTTCAGTACCTATACCTTTTCCTCTGATATAGAGCCTCTCTTTTCCTCCCTCTCCCAAGCTTTTTGCAAGCTTATCCGCAAAGGCCCTAGCGTCTTGTTCGTTGGGCTTTGTATTCTTAAAGAAGTATACCGAAACTATTGTCGCTAGGTTCCTAGCCACATTTCCACATGCCAAGCTAATGTGTGTCATTCCGCTAAGAAGATCACCCACTGTTAGTTTTCCAGGTGCAAGAGTACTGGCATATTCCATGGATTGTTGGGATACTTCAAGAGCCCACATGTCATCCTCAAGTACGGGTTCTCCTGTTAAATTATCAAAACCTTTGAGTCTCTTCTTCGAAAGCTCGCGAAGATGCACTAGCGCATATGTGTATCTCCTGCTTTTTTCAACCACTAATGACTGTTCAAGTTCTTCATAAGCATAGTATAACGGATCGCCGGGACAAAGAGCCCCCGATGTTTGGTGAGGTTGAGACGACGCTACAGTGATCCAAAGTCTTGCCGCATATTGCTTGGTCATCCATTTTCCTAAGAGCTCAGAAAATTCCTCAAGTCGCTTTGCGTCTAGTGCGGGAGTTATAAAAGTAGGTGCTCCACCTTCCTTTATGAGCTGTATCGAGGCGTCTAGCATCTCGATAGCAAGCCTAGTCATCGTGAATTGAATTAGCTCAACCAGCATGCTTCTTCCTCTAAGTACTCTGGAAGCAGCAGCCTCCTTTATAGGCGCATATATGAAGTCCTGGATTCCATGAATGTCAAGAGCTACAAGAGAGAAACCATTCTCCAGTGCACTCAAGCATCCATTTAGCAAGGCTACCGTGCTCAAGGGTGCATCAGGTGGTCTGATTCCTACCCATGCAGGAACGAGAATTAATGACGATGTCAGGACAGCACCGAGGGTTTCTAAGAGTCCGTCAACTGATCCTAGTCTCCGATAGAAGTTCCCAACCCCCCTCAACATGCGGATATAGCTTTTGACGACCTCGGCGTAACGAATCCTAGAGGCTAAATCATTGTATTTGTGCAACTTTAGCGTATCTAGGAACCCTGAAAGATCACGGGGCAATGGCTCTACTGACAACCAAATTTCTTCGTCTAGCATCTGTCTCAACAACTTGTTCCATTCGTTCTCTGCCTCTCTATAGCAATTATGTTGCCAAAGTTCCTGGTATATCTCCCAGCTTGTCTTGTCTTGTTGCATCAGCTTCAGAATCCACATGGGGCTGAGAAGTGGTGTTTTACTACTCTCTGGAGTTTTCTCAGCGAATGAAAGAGGATCAACTGCTAGGCTTCGATTACGTAGCCTTTCTAGCTCATTTTGACTTATCTCTTTGCTAAGTAGTCTAGCGAACCAAACAACAAAGCTCTCAGGTAAACGATCTTCTTCCAGTCCTGACAGAAAGTTCTCTACTTCTGCGTCTCCAGCTTCTATTCCACTCTTAGTTCTAACCCTGTACCGCTTAAGAATCCGTGAGGAAACAAGGAGTGTTACTAAGGCGGCATCTAACGTGTGTTTCTCTAAGTAGTGCATAGCTTAGCCCACCCCAGCCCAAGCCACCTTCTATCCATATTCACAAGCTTAAAGGTAAGTTCATCCCAAGTTCTTCCCACATGCTTGCTCATAGTACTCCGGACTTGCTGTGAAAGATTCGGTGCTACTTGGTCTACTGCGAGAAGAATTGTCTTGGAAACATGGCTTGTCGCAAACCCCAGTCTGACTGGGATACATTTATCAGAAGCTAGAAGCTCCAGAACATCCTTGTAAGCTGATAGGTCAAAACCCTTGGACGCCAAACTCTGAGAAACTTTTTTTACTCTGTCTAGTTCATGCTCCAGTTGAGCGCGGCCAAATTCAGAAAGAGCCTTTGAAAGTAGCTGAGGCGTCAGGTTATTGTACAATTGGATTATCTGTGACAGCGTGCCCGCGTCCTTGCCTCTTATCCTCACCGAATTCTGGGAGACCAGAGGGGGTATGCGGATTTGATACTCGAGTGTTGAACCAGGCAACAATACTTCGAGCAAGGGATCGGCCACCAGGTTACCATTAACGTCTATGACTACGGCTCGGTTTATGCTCGACGAAGCTTTGATGGCTTTTGGCTCGGCTAAGTGAAGTTGCTGAAGCATATCCACGGATCCACCCTGTTTTCCAAATCTAGGTCGAGCCATAAATACAGACTCGACTTCTCTATCCATTACTTCTGGTTTACTAGACAATTTTACAAGTTTTAAGAGAAGACTTGCAACCGCCTGTTTGCCCTGAGTGCTAGCCGCCTCCATTAGAAGATGATAGAGAAGTGCAGTTCTAATATAGCCTTTGAGCGATGAAGCTGGTATGTATAGTGGTGGCAAAAGTTTAACTTCTTCAGCCTTTCGCGGTGTTGCATTTAGCGGTATCTTCCTTGAACAATCCATAATCCCTGTTTCTATCCAATTGCGAACACTCTCTTCGAATTTTTGGTAGCTTGAAGGAACCACGCCAATCTTATTTACGTCTATCTTTTCAATATCCACTATACAAGCCTCGCTCTTTAACGGGACTACGTCTAGACCTATTAGGCGACGCTCTCCGTCCCATACATGAATAGAGGTAACTACTTCCAGCTTAAAATCAAGAACCGTTGGGCTATTCACCGGCAATCACCAATGGAACGAAAACAAATGTTGATGGCAAAAGCCTCTCTCCAATCTCTATCCTCTCAACTTCATGAGTTTTACTACAATCTCCTATTTTGACTACAGCCCCTGGACGCGTGACAATTAGTGGCCCAAAGAGTACTTGAGCATAAGAAGGACCAGCATATCCGGTGATAACCTGTAAGTCGAAAAAGCTGTTTTTCCATTCAACTGCATCCCAGGATAAAGGCAGTTCTCCAAATACCAAAGCATATCTGTTGCACGGTGCTATGGTTATTGGAACAATTTTTCCTAACACTTGTTCATCTTCTGGAGGTAGTTTAATTTTTTCCAGTGTAAATCTACCAAGACCCCTGCTGCGTAGTCCTCCAACCCCCATCTCGCCGAGCAACGCTAGAGCCTTTTCCAATTGCTGTTCTAGTCCTTTAGGCACGTTTGCGAGCAAAACAAGCTTGCTTACCTGCATATATGTGACGACAAAGGGTGTAGCCGCACCTGTTAGCCGGTCTATTGTATTTCTGTGCTCGGAAACCCGTCTTGGAATAATAACCTTAACATCATCCTCAAGTTTCTCGTTTCTACTGTAAAAAATAACCTCGCCACTCATGACATTTTTTGCATTTACTTGATTTCCAAGTATACCTGCAAGATTTTCAATCTTAGGAAGTTCCCCTTCACTAACACTTGCGTTTAGGGCTTTTACAAATTCTAATGATGCACTAAGAGTTGAGTAGCGCTCCGCCTTCCTTTGTATACTCATACCTTTTCTCTCAGTGACTAGGTCAAATACCCTAGCGACAAAATTTAGGTTAATGGGCACTAAGGGTTTAATATATCCGTTACTACTAGCCAAAGGAAGCATACACAAGCCGATCTGACCATTAAGCACCGAGCTCAACAGATTAAAGTCTCCAGACACCGCTGAAACACTTATGACGGCCCTTAGAAGCGTTACCGTCGGTATCATACGTTCCGGGCTTCGGTAGCCAATTCTAAATCCCTTGCTAAAACTAAGCAGATAAGCTGGCATTATGATTCACTTGAAAAGCATCCCCTCTATTGTTTTAGCGAGATTTTCTAAATTAGCTAACAAATCACTTAGAGTGCCGTATTTCCCTACTTCATCGTATTTTAAGGCAGGGTCACTCGCCTTTGCAACAGCTACTTTGAGATTCTTAAACTTAACTCTTCCATAGCCCCGGCTACCAGATGCGCCTAAATATGTTTCCTCTACAAGCCTAAGTCCCCTGGCCACAGTATTCAAGTTTCTAATTATGTAATTTGAGTCTATGTCGAACACAAGAAGCTTTAGTGAACCGCTAAAAACCACGCCGGGCTTCACTCGGACAACCTGCCTCGGATCTGCGGCTGAAGTTATCCTGTCTATCCTGTTTTCACTTTTCTCTTCTAAGAAATCTGCTATTGAGATCACTCGGTTGCCGTTCTCACTTATCGTTCTCACGTATTCCTGAGTGGGGTACATGTCGTCCACAAGAAGCCTAGTTATACTTAATAAAGGCGCAATATTACCATGTACTTCCTGCCAAGCCCTTCGCTTATCCTCTTCTGATGGTTTCTGAGCTCCTCTCTGTTTAGCATATTCCCAAGCGTACATGTCAGCAAGCTGGTCTAGGCTTAGGGCTGGAGCCCCAAAGACTTCGTCTATCTCACATCGTTGCTTGATATCTTGCTCTATCTCATTTATTGTCATGCTGGATGGGCCGCTATGTATCCGCGCGTGAAGCCAGATTTTGTCATCTGTACTGTACAGCCCTTTCCCCAGTGATATTTCTAGAAGGCTACGCATACGTCCCTTGAGGCTTGACCCGGGTATCAGCGGAACCTCGATCTCTGTGAGTTGTCCACCTAACTCATATAATCTTTTTGTTATCATGGGATATTGGTCGGCGCCGCCTATCCTGTAAACCTGGGCATGGACAGGCATGCGGATTAAAAGCCCGCTGAGAACCTCCATGTCTAAGTTTATTCTTATTAAACCCTTAAGCGCCCTATATAAAGCAGGAGAACTCAACTCTCTCACCTCTTCTTACCGTGCATATATACAGAGACTGCAAGTGCATCAAGAAGTGTCCTGCCATTCTCGGCTACTTCGCGTACTCTCTCTCTGGATTTTTTCCTTAATTCATTTTCTAATGCATCCAGTATTGCATTAAGAAGACTAGCGATGTCGAAGCTTATCTGGTTTCTAGCAAGCTGATAGTTCACAATAATCCTTGCCCTAGCAAGCTCAACTGAAAGTTTGCCAAATGCTCTATTCCATTGTTCGTCCTTAGAAGCCACTCGAGTAGCGAAATCAAGAAAGCTCCCTAAGACCTCATGAATCCGCCTATAGGCAGTGACAGTTGTGTCACCAACCCGTATGCCAGGTCTTGCACTCATAAGCTGATTGATGGCTTCTAGAAGGTCAGAACCTCCGGCCTCAAGCGCTCTTCTAAAATTTTTTTCTACTATACTTTCTTGTTTATGATAGGTCATAACGTATAAAATATACACATTCTGATATAAATCTTTTACCGGTTAAAGAATGAAGGTTAAAATAGAACCACTTAGTGATGAGATACCTATGAATCTTTAGAAATAGAGCTACCAAGAGGAAACATAGTGTACTTTGTAGGTTACAATGCCACTCTAGAGTCTATAACAATAAAGGCAATGATTCACAAATTATCTAAGGCAACTATAAATAAGATAAGCACCATTTTTCTCAATTGCCCTGAAATGAGAACCCAGGAAACAATCCGAACTTCAAAGGTTGAGGAAGCCGACATGCTTACAAGCATGATATCGTATCTGGTTGATGTGTATGAGTTGGTGCTCAGAGCCTATCATTTTAATCTAGAGAGAATGACAACTGATGTAGAATCATATGTTGTATCTTATCTCGGGCAAGAAGATGTTAAAGGAAAATTTCAGAATCAGGTAATTAATTTAAATAATTTAAAATATGATTTGTTGCCTCAAATGGAAGATTATATTGAGATGAAGGACTTTGGTGACTTTGTTCTAACAGCAAGTTTTCATAATATCTTTGAAGAAAAGACAAAGAGCATAAGTAGTCAAGGAACAGTAAATCAAAACATATTGTTACCATTAGACGTCGAAATTACACCTAATACACTTCTACTGTGTGAAGGGAGATTAAATGACAGAGAAATTCCTCTAGGTCTTGTTTCCATGACTGTATCGACAGCTCTACTATGGCGGCTATTTCTATGCTTACTCACTATTCCTTCAGAAGCACGGATATTCGTTATAGAGGAATCAGAGGAAGCCATGACACCTTTACAGCAAGTTGCCTATGCTAAAACCTTAAAGGAGCTTGCCAAAGAGACCCCTGGAGGTAACTACGTGGTACTAAAGACGCAATCACCATGTAGTGCGACCACAAGTAGTCAACCTTCCAATTACTTTTCATTTGAAAAGGGAAAGTTCACATGTAAACCTGTAACATTCCCTCCAATTATCAAAGAGGATTCTTTACTCTTAGCAAGAACTAACTAGAATGGGGGTAAACATGAATAATGATAAATCTCCATGCTTAAATTGTAAAGACTTGATAGCGGATTTATTGGCACTATTTAACTATGAACACTTTAAACCCGATACATCTCTATTAAAAGAGCTCTTCTTAATTAAAGGAGGCAAGAGAAAATGTTGAGATTTTCACTTCTACTTCAACCTCCTATGTCCAACCTGCCTGAACTACCCTGTATGATTATCTTAAGCCTGCAGAGAAAAGATAAGCTTGAAACTTGGCTTTCCTGCAATGACCAAGTAAAAATGGCTCAAGCATTACTGGCACTATCTGACGTTGGCTATTCCGTAGTCGCTGTTGGTCTTCTTACGGGGAAGATAATTAGCCCACTCACACTCCTCAACAGACCCACAATGGCAGAGGCAGATCCAAGCCTCTCAGGAAACATAACCGTTGAGTGTCCCATTAGCTGTGTCAAAAAAATACGAGACGTTATGTCCAGTTCTTTAGAGGTTAAATGGAGTGAACATGAGCCAAATAAGTTGCGTCTCAAGACTCGATTGATGCATGTTTCAGAGCTATTTGAGAGGCAGATACGCCTAGTAGACCCATTCAGAGCGCCACCCTAGTACCAGCAGAGCTTCAAGCTATAAAAATTGTCAGGCTTTATTCTTGTTATCTCTTATTTCTCTTAGACCTGTGGTAACATAACAGTAACACTTTCCATTCACACACAGAAATTACATTTAATCTCATCGCGGAAAAACAAGCGCGCGCTCCATGGAAAACTTTGACATAAATACACTTTCACACAACACAAAAAACGAATAAATAAAACCCGCACAAAATAAACCATTGGGAAACAGTATCAGAAAGAATGAATTGAAAGAATATAAGAGTGCGCACACTATACGCAGTAGAAATATCAGACGCAAAAATCCAGATGCCCCCTAGTCATCACAGGGCTCCTCGACTCCACCGGCGACACCACCTCAAGGCTACTAGCCAGCACCCTCGAATACGTGAAAACATTAGGCCTCAACATTGGAGGAAGAAAAAGCGCCGGCCTCGGGCTCCTCACCCTACAAAAAGCAGAAATATACGCCTTCCAGCCAGGAGAAGACCAAGACCGGCACGGCGAGAAGCTTGCATTCCCATTCAGCGTCAAACCCATATCGATAGAGGCCTTCATAGAAAAACTAAGATCTATGTAGCAATCCAGCCGAAAAACAAAGCCAAAAAATCTATAATATCTTTTTTAAATTCTGCTAAGTATTTTCAGATAGTCTTGAACTTTGCCCCTATTATACTTTATCTTTGAGACCGTCCACCTGTCAGCTTGCCTCGAAACTACAACTTTTTCAATTATGGTGTAGGACAGCCCAGCGTGTGCCGAAATGTTCCTAGCATTGTTCTCGTCTATGACCTCCTCCTTTATGAAATCTTTGATTCTATCTTTTACATCATTCAAAATTTGGGTGCACGGCAACTGGCTCTTCCTTTGTTCGAGCTCCTCAAATGCATGGAAAAGACTGACATCCACCTCTACCTCGTTCTCTCTCATAACCAAGTGCCGAGCTATGCCATCAAACATCTCAATGTTTCTGTCGAAGTCGTTTAGACAGTTCTTGACTGTCCCAATGAATGCGGCCAGTTTTTGTTGCTCACGCCTCGCTATTAACGATGCATACTTGAGCCCCGCCCCCCGGAGCCTAACAGCGACACGTCCAAGGTATTCTACAAGGTCGCTTTTCGCCGCATCCACGCATAAGCCATTACTTTTTCCTCTCTCGTCTTCGGCGAGCCTCCTAAGGACACTATAGAGGATGCACTCTAGCACCCTAGCTGTCTCGGGAGAGGGGTATGTAACGACTTTCTTTACATCGTCCTTCTCTGGCGGGTACTCAATCTCGCTACAAGGGTCGCTGGTAAAGCTTTCAAGGAAGCTACACAGGCTGTAGCCAAGACTCTCCCCATTCTCGTCTAAGGCGCCGGGAAAAGTCAACGCCACGGCGGCGTTTTCTAGGAGCCTTGTAAACGTCTCAAGAGAGACAAGCGCCTCGGCAACCCTCCCGGAACCCTTGACTGATGCCTCCCTTGATAGCTCAGAGATACTCTTGGAGCGGAACAACAGGATGTCTCGAGCAGCCATTGCGAACCGAAGGGCATTCGACAAGAGTGTAACATCCAATATGCCCAGGCTCTGAGGATTAGAGGCCTGCTGGGAGATAGCCTGCGGATCAGGTTGCACAGAGCCAAGCTGTGCTGGCTGAGGGGACTTATCAGTTCTCTGGGGCTTGGTGGAAGGGCTAGGCGGCTCAGAGTTAAAGATTACTAGGTTTCTTTCCTTCCCCGCAACGATCGCGCTAGTCATGGCCGCATAAAGAACGGCAGTCGTCTGATAGTTAATCCCATGAGTAATGTCTACGACTAGAAAAGCATGGTCGTCAGATGCCAGCCTTTTATATATCTTCATAAATGCCTGCGTGAAAATATGTGTTGGACTACCCCTGTACGATAGACCCCCATACGTGCCGACTCCAGGAGTAACGACAACGTCAATCCATTTCTTTTTCTTTATCTCCTCTTTTATCTCCTCACAACACGTAGAACCCTTGACAAATTCCTCCAGACTATTGTCATAAACATTGAATGCATCGTTGCGAATATTTTGTGAAGAAGCACTAGCAACAGTATCCAAACCAAAAACAATACCATGAACCTCGAGCCCCGAACTAGACAACAGGCACAAAAGAGACACCGTAGAACTCCTACTACTGCACTCTAGCTCCCTGGCCCCCTCGCCAAGAACCTTCCTCAAGCCAGGGTGCTCCAAGCTCTCAACAGGCAGACGGTAGCTAACTTCATCCCACCTCCTCGGATCACCCCAAGAAGCGACAACAAGAACCTTAAACTTTTCACTCATACCTATATAATCCCATCAAGCCCTATATAAACATTCACAACAAACAATGGCAAAAAAAGCCACAGCCCAAAACCACCACAACCTCCCAACATCAAATACACAGCCCCCAGCCACCACACCATACAGCCCCTCCATCAAACAGTAGGCCCAACCAAAGGCACACAGACACCCCTAGAAATCCACGTGACGCTCCTATGAATATAAATCTAGCAATATTGAAGAAAAGAGAAAAACAGAGATTTTTCCATAGTGATACGGGATGGGAGGAAAGAGTTCCCCTGAAAATCTCTGTAGAAACGTTTTCCACGGGAAACTTTAACGCTTTACGGGAAGAAGACATTTCTGAAAATACATTCTTCCCTGGCCCCTCTTCCCATTCCATATCATTTACCATGCACAACAAGGAAAACTAATGAAAAATTAATACATCCCATGGGAAGACCCTGCACAAATACACTTTCAACCAACACCAAAACAAATAAATAACACCCCAACAAACTAAACCACCGGGAAACAGTATCAGAAACGAATGAATTGAAAGTAGTAAGCCAAGACAAGATTAGTGCGGGTTTTTTGGGAGTATCAGAAACGAATGAATTGAAAGAATCTATGTTCCAGTACTTCAATCCTGTCTGGCTTGGGCTGTATCAGAAACGAATGAATTGAAAGCAAAGTTATCGCTGTATTCATCTGGTAACGTCTGTGATACGTATCAGAAACGAATGAATTGAAAGCTCCGCTTTCTCCTCTTCTCGAATAGCCTCCTCCTCTCGTATCAGAAACGAATGAATTGAAAGATTATTTCCTTGAAAGTCTTGTTCAGTCTAGATTTGTTCTGTTTCAGAGAGGAGTGGATTTGGGGTTCTATAGGCTTATGATTTTGTGTTTGAAAGTTGCTTGCATGGGGGTGGCTTAAATTTCTAAAAGCTTGGGGGGTGGAATTGTGTTTAAATCTGGGAATAGAGGTCTGAATACTGGGAGGGGTGGGAGCGTGTGGGTTGAAGGCATCGTGAGGCCGGTTAGGGTGTCGAGGTACTATGTGAGTGGGGCTCAGGAGGTCTTCAATGTCTTGTTGGGGGAGTTTAGGGCCCTAGAAACTATGTGGGCGATTGTAGAGGCTAATTTTACTTCTGACAACTAGTGGTGGGAGTACCACTTCACGGTTACGAGTGGGGAGAACGGCTTGACAAAGGAGCATATAAGGGCTGTTGAGAGGATTACCAGGAAGCACGGGTTAGAGTATGACTATGTTATTGTTGCCGATGAGAAGAGATACGTGCATATGTACATAACATTCACTCCCCGCGAGTAGCTTTTATAGCCTGGTAAACGTGTGGCTCCGACAAGACCACGTGAGCCTTTTTAGGGCAAGTCTTCTATTATTATTTTTCTACATTTCCGTGTTGTGCAGTCTTCGATGCTTTTTCTGTGTAGCGTTGTTGGTGTTTTTCGTGTCTTGTGTCTGGTGGCGGCGTGTATGCAAAAAGCTTAATAAGTGTTGTTTATTGGTAGCTTTTTGTAGTCATGGCTGGTGATGTATAGTGGCTAAGGGGCATAGACCGCGTCGTGGTTCGCGCGCGTATTACCCGAGGAAGAGAGCACGCAGTATAGTTGGCAGGGTTAGGAGGTGGCCTACTGGGCGCGAAGGCTTCTTGGGGTTTGCAGGCTACAAGGTCGGCATGCTCCACGTGGTAGGAGTCGAGACGCACAAGTTTAGCCCGTTCCAGGGACAGGAAGTAGTCTACCCGGCAACGGTGATCGAGGTCCCGCCTCTAAAGGTTCTGGCTGTCAGGGTCTACGGAAAGACGCCGGGCGGCAAGAAGGCCCTATGCGAGGTGTGGGCCAAGGACCTGCCAAAGGACCTTGAGAGGGTCTTCACTGTGCCGAAGGAGCAGGCAAGCCGGGAGGAGCAGATGAAGAAGCTGGAAGAGGTCAAGGACAAGATAGCAGAGGTAAGGGTCATAGTGGCTACGCAGCCAAGGCTCGCGGGCCTCGGCAAGAAAAAGCCAGAGGTATTCGAGATAGCTGTCGGCGGCAAGCCGGACAAGGCCCTCCAGCTCGCCCTCGAGAAGCTCGGCAAGGAGCTCACAGTGACCGACGTCTTCAAGGAGGGCGACTATGTCGACGCCATAGCAGTGACGAAGGGCAAGGGCTTCGCCGGCTCGGTCAAGAGGTTCGGCGTAGAAGAGATGCCCCGATGGCACAAGCACAGGAAGGGCCACAGCAGGATCGGTACCGTGGGCCCACAGAAGCCCGCGATAATGTTCTACACGCCGTTCCCAGGACAGCTCGGGTTCCACCAGAGGACAGAGTACAACAAAAAGATCCTCAAGATCGGCGACGCCTCGACAGTGAAGGAGATCAACCCACCGGGAGGCTGGAAGCACTACGGCCTAATAAAGAGCCAGTTCATAATCATCGAGGGCAGCGTCCCAGGGCCCACAAAGAGGCTCATAAAGCTAAGGCATGCAATTAGGCCAGGCAAGGTCACGCCTGTGCCACAGATAACCTATCTAAGTACCGCTCCATGGCAGGTTTCGGGGTGAATAGGCAGTGGCGCAGACAGCTAAACTATTAGAGGTCCCCGTCTACAACTTGAACGGGGAGCCAGTAGAAAAAATAAAGTTGCCAGCCTTCTTCGCGTCCCCGATAAGGGTCGACCTCATCAGGAGGGTCTACCTGGCCCTCTTCACGTCTAGGCTACAGCCAAAGGGCACAGACCCATTAGCGGGCCTAAGGACAACCGCGGAGAGCCTAGGCGTAGGGCACGGCATAGCAAGGGTTGCACGCATAAAGGGCGGCATGAGGGCTGCACGCGTGGTTCAGGCAGTCAAGGGCCGCAGGGCTCACCCGCCAAGGGTAGACAAGGTCATACACGAAGAGGTAAACAAGAAGGAGAAGCGGAAGGCACTGCTGTCCGCTATCGCGGCTACGGCGGTAAGGGACCTCGTCCTCTCAAGGGGCCACGTTGTCCCAGACAAAGAGCTGCCCATCATCGTTGCGGACGACTTCGAGAAGATATCCACGGCTAAGGAGCTGAGGGAGGCGCTCGGCAAGCTCGGCCTCTGGGAAGACGTAGAGAGGGCACAGGAAAACACGAGGATTAGGGCCGGCAAGGGCAAGATGCGTGGGAGGAGATACAAGAAGCCCAAGAGCCTGCTAATCGTTGTTGGCGAGAAGCAGGGCGTAGAGAGGGCCGCGAGGTCCATGCCTGGCGTGGACGTTGTCAGGGCAAGCGACCTATCCGTCCTGCACCTGGCCCCGGGCGGGGCTCCTGGGAGGCTCACCTTGTATACTGTTTCTGCTGTAAAGGTTCTGGAGGAGAGGCTGAAGGACGAGGTGCTGTATAAATGAGTAGCATGGGTAAAAAGGGAGACATAGGGGTAATAGTCAAGCCCCACCTCACAGAGAAGACTCTACAGCTAATCGAGAAGACCAACACCCTTACATTCATAGTTGACAGGCGTGCTACGAAGGACGAGATAAGGAGGGCAGTAGAGGCAATGTTCGGCGTAAAGGTCGAAAAGGTCAGGACACTGATAACTCCGCTTGGACAGAAAAAAGCTTATGTAAAGCTCGCAAAAGAATACTCCGCAATGGATATAGCGAGCAGGATGGGTCTAGTCTAGGGTGGTGACGGATGGGTAAAAGGCTACTCGTACAGAGGAGGGGCCGCGGCGGCAGCGTGTTTAGGAACCCCGGCTGGAAGAGGATAGCACCTGCAAGGTACCCGCCATACAACCCAGAAACATTCAAGGAGA
>Ga0080005_128386_pt1 | contig 24825 bp, 26 predicted proteins | sample JossMetagenome_2_FD_69208 | JGI IMG/M metagenome (GOLD analysis project Ga0080005, IMG submission 69208) | Hot spring sediment microbial communities from Joseph's Coat, Yellowstone National Park, USA - JC3_ASED (SPADES assembly) (version 2) | ecosystem: Environmental > Aquatic > Thermal springs >...
AAGAAGGCTAAGAGTATTTAGGTGGATCTGTCAGATCGCGGTAATATCGTCATCCTGCCGTCGTATGGGGGCAAGTGTCTTCATCCAATTAATAAACCCGGTGGCCAGGGCTATAAATACTACTATCAACCCTCTAACACGTAGAGGAGGGCGTCTAATAAGCCTATGAGGAGTGCTGTCTCGAACCTCCTGCAGCCATGTGGAATCTTAAGCCTTATCGAGACCCTCCCACCATAGAAGAGTTCAATCAACCTGCCGCCCCCGGGGTATGAGGTTAAACCTGGCTCGAACCCGTAATCTCCATGAGAGGCTTCTACGATGTAGTGGTATGGGGCTGTGTAGAACCCTGTGGTCAAAACCCTCTCGCATTTCTCGTTTGTAAGCTCAAAGTACACGTCAACTCGAGTATCTAGCCCCACTCTCCCGCACCTAGAACCCCTCGTGCATTCTACCAGGCCTTCCAGCAGTGCTAGTAGAGATCCTGCTTCAACCCATTTTAAGTCCAGCCAGGTATCCCCCTCCAGGATATAGGCTCTCCGGTCACCGAGTAGACTCTGAGATAGGGATGAAGCTTCATCACCAACCACCACTAAGCTGAACTGTGGGACTGCTACGTAGACGACCCCATTGCCAACCTTTACCTGTATGATAGATGGTTTTGTTAGCAATCCCACTCTACTCTCCCCTGCTAAAACGCGTAGTATGGATATTAATTCATCTAAGCCCAGCCTCCAGGTCTCTACGACAACACTACCTGCTTTCACGCGAGGCAAGCCACCACCATTTTTAATTTTATTCCCGGCACAATTATTTCAAGCTAGGTGTAGCCATGGATGGCCCAGGGGGTAAATCCCTTAGGAGAAGAGAGCTAGCATCGTATGTCGCGTTGTGCCTGGAGAGGCAAACCCCTATTAATCTAGGTGAGGCGGCCGACGTTTTAAGGGAGAAGTTCTGCTACTCTAATAAAACCGCCTTGAACATCGTAAGGAGGTTGATCAAGCTGAGTCTCCTTGTTAAAACAGGCGAGATGGAGTACGAGTGCGTGAGCCCTGTTGAATACTTGAGGCGTTTGGCCGAGGAGTACTCGGCTTGGAGGAGGCGTCTAAAGGATGTTTGTTGATGGGTTTTTATTAAAAATAATGTTTACTCTCTTCTCCGTTTCCTCTAGGCCTCTTTACTCCTTGACCTTGATCTTGATCTCGATGATGCTGACCCTGCTCTCCTTGCCCTGGGGGTTTGTCACGGTTTGGCTGCCTATCTTGATCTCGTCTACATCGACCTTGCCCGGTAGGAACCTGTTCCTAACTATTTCGACCGTGTCTACGGCCTTGCTGATCGCCCTGCCACGGGCCTTAATGTAGATCTCTTTGATACCTTGGTGGACTAGGGTTAGTACAGCTATCACGTAGTTCATTACAGGCTTCTTACCAACTAATACGGTGTTGGCACTCTGCGGTTGGACTGCCATTTCCTTCACCCACTTATAACATGGTGTATGGCTGAAATCTATAACATTTGGTAAACCGTATAAAAGCTTTACTATCCCTGGTTGAGAGCCGGTAATACTGCAGCACGCTTCTTTAAACACTTTAATTCAACGGGATAACCTCATAGGGGCTTTAAGGCAAATGCTTAAGTTGAACCCATTATACCTATCGTCTTGTCCTCTATGCGGCGGCGGTGTATCGGCTCTCGAATTGGAGTCTCATGGCGTTTGCGATAACTGTCTAAGAAAGAAGAGCTCCGAGGCCAGCTTAGAGGAGTTTCTAAATAAAGAGCTGGAAGACTTCAACAACTTCTTCGAGGAGTCCGTTGGCTCCCCTATGTGGGGTGGGCAGAGAGCCTGGGCTATGAGGTTTCTAAGCGGGGAGAGCACAGCCATTATAGCGCCGACCGGGTTAGGGAAGACGACACTACTCATAGTCTACGCCGTCTACTCCTCAGCATTCTACAAGAAAAGAGTCTTATTCCTGGTCCCCACAAGAGCTCTCGTAAACCAGGTTCACAGCAGGATGCGTGAAATAGTCGAGAAGATGAAGCTCAACTTGAGGGTGCACGCCTACGACTCAAAACTCTCTAAGAAGGCGAAGGAGAATCTTATAAGCGATATCGCGAACGGTGGTTTCGACGTCCTGGTTGCGACAAACAGCTTCTTCTCAAAGTACGAGCACGCTCTATCTTCCTCAGGCGTGGACATAGTGATCGTCGATGACGTGGATAGCCTGCTTAGAAGCCAGAAGAACATTGTGAGACTGTTGAAGATACTGGGTTTCAATGATGATGTTATAGGCCTGGTTAAAACAAAACTAGGTCTCCATTGGAAAATACTTGTATCTAAAACCCTCGGCGATGACGAAGAGTACCGGAAGCTCATCGGGGAACTACTTGAGATAGATAGAAGGATAGGGGAGTCCACTAATAGAGGGGTGAAGCAAGTGATATTCTCCTCCGCGACAGGGAGGATGAAGGGCCTCTACTCTCGGGTTCTCAGAGAGCTTTTGAAAATCGATATCTCGGGGGTAACGGTCTACGGCAGAGACGTGACAGACACTTATCTAACAGTTAAATCCTGTGACACTGTAGTCGAGTACTTCAAGAGACTGGGTAGAGGCGGGATAATCTACGTTAGCCCTAGACACCCCTTTAGACGTTTCTTTGAGAAATGCCTTGATGAATTAAAGAGCAAGTTGGAGCAGGCTGGTTTAAGATTCGAGGAGGCCAGCCCTGAGTCTATAAAGAGGCTTAGGAGTGGGGAGGCGGATTTCATCTACGGTAGTGCGAACTATTACGGTGTAAGCGTTAGAGGCATAGACGCACCCGAGGCTATAAGAGTCGTGGTCTTCCTCGGCACCCCCCTCTTCTCTATCAGGCTCGAGGACTACGCTTCAAACCTGAGCGGTTTGATAAGATTGGCTATCCTAGTTAAGGAGAATAATGTGGCTGGTTTAGAGGGTGTGTTGCAAGAGCTGAAAAACTACGCCCTGAAACTCTCACCTGGAGAACTCAGGCTTGTATCCCAGGTTCTCAAAGGTAAAACGAGCGAGGAGGTTTTAACCGGCTACCTCAGAAACATTGTCGCCCGTTTAAGGGAGATTAAAAGCCTGGTCGTGGAGAAGGTAGAGGGCATAGTAGCCGCGGGCAGGGTTATCGAAGCAGGCTCACTAACATTAATCCATACTGAGAGCGGTGTCCTGGTTCTAGTACCCGACTTGATGACGTACATCCAGGCGACAGGTAGATCCAGCAGGATGTTTAAGGGTCGTATGACACACGGGTTGTCCATAGTCTTCGAGCATGCTCTGCTAGAGAATGTGGTTAAAGGGCTTGAAACTCGTTTGAAGAATATTTCCAACGACTCTTTCACTATAACAAGGCTAGACCGAGTCGACCTAGGCAAAGAGGCGTCTTTAATAGAGGGGTCGAGGCGCGGTGCCGGTGATGCATTCAGCTTCAAGAGCATCCTCCTCATCGTTGAATCCCCTACTAAAGCCAGGACGATAGCGGGTTTTTTCGGTAAACCGTTGAAGAGGATTATTGGTAGGACACCCGTATATGAGATCCCCTTTGTACGTGACAACCAGGTTATACATTTAAGTATAATGGCTACTCGGGGCCACTTATACGACCTGACAACTAAACCGGGCATGGGCTTACATGGTGTAGTATTCGAGGATGGTATTATATCCCCAGCCTACGAGTCTATTAAGAAATGCCTGGTGTGCGGTACACAATTCACTCACGGCGACACATGCCCTAGGTGCGGGAGTAGGTTGTACAGTGACTCCGCCGAGACGGTGGCTGCTCTCAGGAAGGTTGCGAGGGAGGTTGACGAGGTCTACATAGCTACAGACCCTGATGAGGAGGGTGAGAAGATCGCCTACGACGTCTTCTTATCGATTAGGTATCTCGGTAAACAAGTATACAGGGTTGAAATGCATGAGATAACTTTGAGGGAGTTCTTCAAGGCCTTGGAGAATAAGAGAGTGGTTAACAAGAGGATGGTTGAAGCAGAGATCTACAGGAGAGTGCTCGACAGGCTTGTAGGCTTCAGCCTAAGCACCTACCTGCAGTCCAAGTACAACGCCAGGTTCCTTGGGGCAGGGAGAGTCCAAACACCCGTACTAGGCTTCATAGTCGAAAGGATGAGGGAGTATAATGAGTCTAAGTGCTGGAGGGTGAGCATCCTACTAGACCTTCCGGCAGTCGATCGATTGAACGTTTGTGTTGAAGACAAGTCCACGGCTGATAAAATAGTGTCAAGCAAAAATATTATTCTGGTAAAGAAGTCCACGAGTGTCGAGACGTTTAGCCAGCCCCCGCCATTTACCACAGACGAGTACCTTGTCGCTTCCTCGAGGATAGGCTTGTCCTCGGGCCTCGCCATGAGGTTGGCTCAAGACTTGTTTGAAATGGGTTTGATAACATACCATAGAACTGATTCAACGCATGTCTCGCCTACAGGCGTGAATGTAGCTTTGAAATACCTTGAGTCGAAAAACTTGATGTCTCTCGCAAACCCGAGTAGCTGGGGTGGTAGTGGGGCGCATGAGGCAATCAGGCCGACAAGACCGCTGGACGTTGAGATGCTCGAGAAGGCTTTAACAGAGGGTGTACTAGTGTTGACCAGGCCTTTAACAAAGCTCCACCTAAAGGTGTACGACCTGATCTTCAGGAGGTTTATAGCAAGCCAGATGAAGCCGTTTAAAGCCACCGTATCCGAGTACGATGTCTACGTTGACGACATGCGTATCTCTAACCTAAGGTTAATAGAGGATATCGTTGAAAACGGTTTCAACCTTATCCAACCACCCAAGCTGGCTAAGATAGGGTTGGACAGTGTCAGAGTCGGCATCCTGTCCGCGCAGTGCGTGAGGGGCAGCCGCACCGCCTTGTACAGCGAGGGCGATATAGTCCTCTTAATGAAGAGGACTGGTATAGGTAGGCCAAGCACATACGCCAAGATAATTGAGAGCATTAAGCGGCACGGCTACGTTGTTGAAAGCGCGAAGAGGAGGAGGCTGGTAGCCACTAAACTAGGTATCGAGGTATACAGGCATTTAGCCTCCGAATTCCCCGACCTAGTAAGTGTTGAGACGACGAGGAGGATGGAGGAGACCATAGATGAAATTGTCAACGGGGGGACGAGCTCTGCCGTCGAAATAGCAAAGCTTGTAGACAGCCTTAGCAGGCTCAACTTGATCCAGACAACACCCCCAACAGCGAGAGACAGCGCGCTCACTAACACAGCGTGACACCGAGTGTCCAGGGAATCCAGTTGAAGCAATGGGCGCGAACCCAGGGTTTCCCCCTACATTCTGTCACTAATATTCAAATATGCTGAGACCAGAGCATGCAAGCCATGTTTCCGTAGAAAATTTTAAAGAAAAATCGATCATAAGAGATTCTATCTTTCTTAGCTGTTCCAAAGGATCTCATTATACAAACTATTCTATGTCAGTGCTGAACAGTAATTAGTTGTTGGATTAGAAGTAGAGGGGTAGGAGGAACCACTGGTGTGTCTAGTTGAACCAACCCTAGGGAACGTTAGGTTCCAGATGCTCACCCCATTATTATGTCCAGAGGCTGTATTGGAACCAGACCCGTAAAACCTTAGGTTTCCTAACCCGGTGCCTGAATCAAAAAGTTTAATTCTTATCTTTCTTAAGCTAAAATTGAATAGAGGAGGTTTGAATGAGCGGGAGCGTTGTGAACAAAGTGATTGAAGTGAGAAGGAACAGCCTCGACGACTACGTTGTGGAGGCTATCGTAGGCTTCCAGGAGGGGCCGGGTCTCGTAGTGATTAGGGGTAGGGGGCCCTACATATCCAAAGCTGTAGACGTGTACAACGAGCTGGCCAAGAGGCTGGGGGACGGCTTAGAGCTCGTGAAAGTTGAAATAGGTAGTGAAAGGGTTAGAGGCAGGATCTTCTCTTACATATCCATAAGCTTGAGGAAGAAATTCTAATACGCATGCTTAAGAGGGCTTAAAAAGAAATATTTCACCTGGGCCGGGGAGCCCGCTACGCCCCGTCCAGGGGTGAGGAAACACCGTCCACCAGGCGACCCCACGGCTCCGCAAGGGGCACGGGCAGTCCCCGTGGCAACGGCACAGAAACGACACGGCCACCGCTGTATGTCGATGAGGTTGCGCGAGGCCCTCGGCGACTAGGGCCTGGTAACCAACCGAGAATGGTGGTGGATGCGTTGAAACGGCCGCCCCGTGGGGTGTAAGGCCTGGCACCGGGGTGATTGGTCGCCGGACCGGTTAAGGCCGCTTAGTCAAATGCGGGCGTGTTACAGAAGACGGGTTATTCCCCGGCCCACTAGCATGGAGGGTTCTCCCAGAACTCTCTTATCGCGTTCTCTAGTTCTTCTAACGTGGACGCTTTAGAGTACTCTTCCAGCAAATCGTTGTTAAGGTCGTTGAACGTCTTCATCCACTTGAACAAGCCCTGTAGCCTCTGATAGTAGTCTTTGAAACCAGTTATGAATAAGGATGCCGCCACTGCCTCTATACTCGAAAGAATACAAGGCTTACCGTAATTCACCGGGTTAGCTGCTATGAGAGGCGGTAGTTTGACGTGTCTACCCCTAATACCGTGGAAGACTCCTGGTTGGAGTCTTCTCCAACTAGCGTCAACGACAACAATGCCGTTTAACTCGACTTCACCCCTAAGCCAGGGGCCCAGGTAATCGTTTGAGAAAGGGTTTAACACAACGCCTCTTCTAACTAGGCTGGGCTTCACAATCTCGGCGAGCCCCATTCTAACCATTTTGAGAGACGTGTTCTTCCCCGGGTCGTCCTCTCTCTTATAGATGATCAGTATCCTAGGCAAGGTTTTCAGCGTCAAATATTTATTTTATCCACTGCCTTTTATAATATTGGGATGTGAAATGCCGAAAGCGACAGCCATAGTATTAATCCAGACCGAGATTGGAGCGGAGTCGCGTGTACTGGAGGAGTTGTATAAGATCCCAGAGATTTCCGAAGCCTACATTGTTTACGGTACGTACGATGTTGTGGTTAAAATAGAGTCTGACTCGCTGGAGAAAATTAGAGAGATAGTCACAAACAAAGTGAGGAAGCTCCCTGATATTAGAACCACGATAACTATGATTGTCGTAGAGGAGAGAATCAAGGCTAAGAGTAGCTAGGTGGATTCTTCACATCACATGTTTTTACCCTAGCATAATTGGCATCAATAGAACCCGCATCTAGGATCCCAAACCTGCTGTCACCCTAAGGACTGTTCTAAAGGATGGGCGCATTGGACCGGCCGGGACTTGAACCCGGGACCTCCGCCTTTCCCGCGACCTCGGTTGAACCGGGCCCTTGCAAGGGCGGCGCTCTTCCAGGCTGAGCTACCGGCCCGCTATTATTAAAATCGATTTCTATGTGGATTTTAAATCTCACCTTGTGATCCTTGCCTCCTTCAACTCTTCGATTATTCTAACAGCCTCCCCGCTACTGAACAGTTTTCTCCTAACGTCATCTAGCAGTTTATTCAAAGACTCTGCTGTCGCTTTCTTCAAGTCTAGAGGGTGTAGTCTACCCTCAACATAGGCCTTCTCCAGTTCTTTATAGTTCTCGTAGACGACTGTCCCACCATACTTTTCAGGCCTCTCGACGACCAATGTAAAGCCTTCTTGCTGGAACAACAGGTATTTGTTTATATCTATAACCGGGTTGAACTCAACGACTCTTGGAGGGCAGTAGGCTTTCATGATCTTGGCCTCCACCTCCTCAGGCGTGTCGTGAACGAATATAGCTGTCTCAGGCTTACTCTTACTCATCTTAGACTCGGCTAGTGCCTCATCCACTTCACCGCCTCCCACACCGCGACCAGGCCCGCTGAGTGCTGTGATTATTGGTGTGTGCATTGCTATCGGCTTCTTGAACCCTAATCTCTCAGCTATATCCCTGGCCAGCATGTGAGCTTTCCTCTGGTCTAAGCCTCCTAGAGCTATGTCGACGCCTAGGTAGAATATGTCTGTGACCTGCATCAAAGGGTATATAAGCTTAGAGGTGTCTAACTCAGCCTCCTCAGCCCTCCTCCCCATTATCGTTAAAGCCCTCTTAACCCTCGCGAGGCTCGTCGACTTAGCCGACTTCAGGAGTAGACTCCAGTACTTTTCATCCGACACAAGCTCCTCCGCATCCACAAACCTTATGTTGCTCTCTACACCCACAGCCCTTAAAACATGTCTAACAAGCCTCGCAGCCTTCCTTATTAGCTCAAGGTCTCCTCCAAGCTTGTCGTTTATGAAGGCATGCCATGTCGCCTCGAGTATCGTGAAGTCGACTCCTACACTAGTCAAATCTCTCACTTTAAACATCCAGACAAGCCAGCCAATATGCACTAGTCCGCTCGGCTCGAAGCCGAGGTACCCTGTAACCCTTCCACCACTAGAGAGCCTAGCCTCCAGCTCCTCAGGTAGGATAACCTCAACTGTGTTCCTCAAAGCTAGATCAAGCTTGCCCCCAGGCAAACACGTCACTCCCTCAACAGCTTAATTTAAATCACACTATGGTGTTGCGATTTAAATAAACACGATTAAACCCATGCTAACAATAGGAAACACTGTTCAAGCGGATAGATTGTAGGCCTGGTTCAAAAGGCTACCTAAGAGGAAAATCCCGCAAAACACTCCCACAACCCTGCGGGAGGGTTGTACCCCGCCCCTGACACCCGTGTTCACGCGACCTCTACGGGTTTACCGTTACACGGGCTCTTATGGCGGGGCAATTATTGATATTAATCGAACTCCCTTTTATCCATGTATAGACCAGGGTTGGGGCCCAGTGCTAACCTCCGCAGAGAGGCATTCAACATAGTGACGTCTCCTGAGTATAGAACATTTCGTCTTCTGCTACTGGGATTGGAGTAAAAGAGGGTTGCGGGCTAGCGTAAACATGGTTAGGCTATGGCCTGGTTAAGGGTATTGGAGATCCTCGCCTGGTTTCAATACTACTACCCTGCTTGAGGTCAGAGACTCCACTAGCTCCTTGAACTTTAGTGGGTCGGCTTTAATCTGCGGGAACGTGTTGTAATGCATTGGTATAACAACCCTGGGCCTGATCATCTCGACGGCTTTGACAGCCTCTTTGACGCCCATCGTGAAATGCCCTCCTATCGGTAGCATAGCTATCTCAGGACTGTATAGCTCTCCGATAAGACTCATCTCACCGAATAAACCGGTGTCGCCCGCGTGGTAGAACGAGGCATCTAAGCCCCTTACAACGAATCCGAGGGGTGCACCCTTAAATGAGCTATGTGTAGCTGGCGTCATGACAATCTCTAGGTCTCCTACATTGAGACTCCCACCGATATTGCCTCCTATCGACTTCAAACCCATCCTACCAGCCTCCTCAGCTAGCTCAAACACGCCTATTATAGTGGCGTTCGTCAGCTTAGCTATGTCAAAAGCGTTGCCTAGATGGTCGGCGTGGTCGTGTGTAACGAGGATGTAGTCTACTCTCCTCCCCTGGAAGTAGCTTAGTTTAACCGGGCTGAGCGGGTTGTCGATCCACGGGTCTACTAGGATTGTTTTATCTCTCCCGTCGAAGCCTCTAAGGGTTATCTCGAACGCGCTGTGTCCGAGGTATTTAACCCGGGCCACAGAAACACCTCTAAGATTTAATATCTACGTGCAAAGCATAAACCTTAAAGGTGTTTTTATCTTGGAGGAGGAAGAGGTTAGGAAATATATTAAAGCCGGGGAGATCGCCAAGAGGGTTAGGGATAAGGCTGAGAAAATAGTGAAACCCGGTGTTAGGCTACTGGATATAGCCAGTGAGCTGGAGAAGGAGATCCTCGAGCAGGGGGCTCAACCAGCATTCCCGGTGAACATCGGTGTGAACGAGGTGGCAGCCCATTACACGCCTACACCAGGCGACCCTAGCGTCATCCCTGAGGGTTCTGTAGTCAAGGTGGATCTCGGCGTCCACGTCGACGGTTACATAGCTGATACAGCCACAACCATCAGCTTGAACCCTGCCCTAGAAGGGTTGGTGGAGGCTGCCCGTAGAGCCCTCGAAGAAGTCGTTGAGGTATTCAAACCTGGTATCAGGGCGAGGGAGATAGGTAGAGTGGTCGAGAGGGTCATCAAATCATCGGGCTTTAAACCCATCACCAACCTGAGTGGGCACAGTATAGACAGGTTTATGATTCATAGTGGGAGGAGTATCCCCAATTACGATGATATAACCGCTATCTGGAGGATTAAACAGGGAGTATACGCTGTGGAGCCGTTTGCCACAGACGGAACCGGCCTCGTCAGGGAGGGTGACCATGTTACAATATACGCTCTCAGACCCTTAGGCAGGGCCAAGTTATCTAGTGTTGAAGAAGAATTCTACAACCTCGTCTACTCTGAGAGGAGGACGCTCCCCTTCGCGCTTAGATGGTACCAGGGTGTGCGAGGCGATGTCACGTCAGTATTAGACGACCTGGGTAGAAGAGGGGTACTAGTCAAATACCCTGTTCTAATCGAGAGGAGTGGTAGGCCTGTAGCGCAATTCGAGCACACATTCCTAGTATTGGACAGAGAGGTAGTTGTAACAACAATCTAACCTCCTCCCCGCCCCTTAAGGGGCGGGGCTTTCGAGTCGTAATCTCGGTGTAGCCAGGTTTATTTTACTTTAAAAATTATTTAACGAATAGTGCTTTAAGTTAGTTGGTGTAGGATGAACAGTGATACAATATCCCTTATTACGCAGATCATCTGGCTGGCAATATTCATACTATTGATCACAGGGTTAAACCAGAAGATCCAGATGAGAATATGGGCTATGGACATCAGGAATAAGCTGAACATTATTAAAAGGATAATCGATGAGGACAGAATGAGGGTTGAGAAGATAATATCGAACCTGGGCTACCAGACACCAGCCGTCCTAGTCGACAGGGTTCTAGACTTCTTCACCATTGAGCCGGTTGGCATTGAGCCCACCGACATCATCAAAAGACTGGACCACATGCTTAGGACGAGCGAGGGAACCTTGAGGAGGTTCGTCGAAAACTCTCTTCCGAACGTAGGTAAATTCGAGAGAAGCCTGGTTGAAACCAGTATAGAGATCCTCTCTGGTTTGAACCTGATATACAAGGTTATCAGACACTACCTTCTTACAGGTGAGAGGGAGAACAATTGGGTTCTACTAATGCAACTCGAGCTTGTGATGCCGACTATTATGAAATACGTTGAAACATACCATATGGCACTAGACCCCTTTACGACAGGTAAGCCTGTCGGGGATTCTCTAGGCCCTCTCGTCGTTTACAACCTGGTTGAGAAGTCCAAGGTCTTATCGAAGAGGGTTGTCGATGATACAAGCATAATTGAAGCCTGGCTTGAGGACAGGAGGGTTCTATTCGTCAAGGCTGAGGGGCCCGGTAGCAACGTGGGTCATCCTGGGGCTGTGATAAACAGCCTTGTCGAAGAGTTGAAGGGTAGCGTAGACCTGGTTATAACAGTGGATGCGGCTTTGAAGCTGGAGGGCGAGGACACTGGCTCAATAGCAGAGGGTGTAGGCGCCGCTATAGGCGACCCCGGCCCCGAGAAGATAGCTATTGAGAGGGCTGCGTCAAAGTACAACATCCCTCTGAGAGCGATAGTCGTGAAAATGGATTACAGGGAGGCTCTCACAGTTATGAGGAAGGAGATATTTGAATCATCCCTTAAAGCTATGGAGCATGTCCTAAGGCTTATAAGGGAGGAGACAAAACCAAACTCCACAGTCATAGTAGCCGGTATCGGCAACACTATCGGGGTGCCGTTGTGATGAGCTACCTCGACCCTTACACCGTGTTTACGATCATCTTGGTGATAATCCTAATAGTATACATGTATATGGAGACCAAGAGGAAGCCGGCTAGAATAGAGTATGTGACCCGCGAGCTATTGGTCTGCTCATCATGCGGCTTCCAGGTGGAGAGAGACCACGAGCCAGGCGATTTCATCGGCCTTGTCAAAGGGAAGTGCCCTAGGTGCGGTGGAGACCTGAAGATCAAAGGAATATACTCGGTTGATAAGAGTAAGATTTTAAAAGCCAGCTAACCTATCAGGAATATTCGGCCCGACCCGGCCATAGCGGTTGGGCAACACCCGGTCTCATATCGAACCCGGAAGTTAAGCCAACCGCGTCAAGGTGGCGGTGAGGTCCGGGAGGCCTCGCAGCCGCCTTGAGCTGGGGTCGGGCCGCTTCACTTACGTTTCCTCGGGATTCTCCTACCAACCTCTTCTTCAACACGCTTAATAGTCTTGAATAAAGGTCTATGGGCTAGAATACTGATTGAGGCTGCTACAGCGGTGGTCAACGCTAGGAAGCCTATAACCACCACATAGCCCGTGCTCGCGAGCATTGAAGCCGCCCTACTCGCCTGTGATAGGATAGGGTTTTCAACAGTGCTCGTGGAGACTATTGTCTGGGTTGTAGTCTGGGTTGAATTATGTCCCACGATTAACGTTTGCGTCAGGGTACTGTTTTGGATTACAGTAGTGGTTACTGTGACAGTGTTCGTGGTAGTGCTGTTAATGTAGAGGGTCTGGGTTGTAGTCCACGTGGAGGTTAGAGTTGTAGTCGAGGTAACCGTTTTTGTAATAGTGGTGGCCGTCGTGGTATTCGTAGCGGTCGTGGTCGTCGGTTTAACAGGTGTTATAAGTGTCCCCGAGGGCAACCCTATATCGATGCCTTGGACGCATGTTCTCGGCGGGCTGGGGAGCGTCAGCTGCCATATAGTGCTGCTGTAACTGGTATTAGTCGCGGGGTCGTATACTATGATGGAGATACTCGAGGTATTTGTGACAACGGGTAGGGTTATTGTCGTGTAGAGGTCGCCGTAGGCCCCCGAGCCTATTGTGCTGAGGTGGATTGGGTTGTTAGGGATATTCGGGTAAACGGCTTCTATCTCATATATCTTAAGTGGAGCCAGCCCGGTAGCGTAGACGTAGATCTGGGGCGGCGACGCTACGTTATTGGTTATTATACTCGGCATGACTGAAACAGTAATGCCTTGAGTAGTGCTATTGCTCCACACGCTGACAGGCCAGTTGTAACCGCTCACGTAGACAGCCCCCTTGACTAGAGTGCACGCGTATAGAAGCCTGTTATCGCTCAACCCACTCAGAGAGACGATTATAGAATACGTGCTCACCGAGTATACTCCGAAATTAGATAGGTTCGCGGAGAGGTAGAATGGTGTAGAACTGTTCGGCATAACGACTTTTTGATCTTGGGCTACCACAATGTTGTTGTATACGAGAGAGATATTTAAAACCCCGCCGAAACTATTGTGATTGAGTAGGACTCCTTCAATAGACACGTAGGGGCTCCACAAGTAGAGATCCGTGTAGTTGAAATAACCGATCATACTACTCGTGGTCATGTATATTCCTTCGAAACAAACTTCCTGGGATTCAGGTATCGGGCTGAAATCTAGGGCCAGGAGCACCACCATAAGCATGGCAATTCCTAGGGTCGACCTCATACTACCACGTTTGCAAATTGCGATCCATAGCATTAATAATACATAAGACGCTGTAATCTAATTAACGTTTCCGAGGGGGAGGTATTGAAAACAAAGATTATAGCTACCCTAGGGCCGTCGCTGAGATCAGTAGACCTGGTCAAGAAGCTTATTAGAGAAGGGGTTTCAGGTTTCAGAATAAACTTCAGCCACGGAGACAAAGCTGAGTGGGATGAGTTTGTTAAGATCGTGAAAGAGGCTTCAAGCGAGCTGGAGCAGCCGGTTGCACTTATAGGCGATTTAAGGGGGCCGCAAATAAGAATAAGCTTTCTCAGTGAAGAACCGGTTAAGATCGAGCAAGACAAGGTGTTGAGATTTGTACTAGGGGAAAAATCGGATAGAGGCGAGATACCCGTGAAAACAAGGGGGGTCTTCGAGGTCGTTGAGGCAGGGGATATAATTCTAGTTGGCGACGGCGAGTGCATTCTACGAGTCGTTGAAACCGGGGAAGACTACTTTCTGGCTAGGGCTCTTTACGACGGTGTTGTCAGGTCTGGTAAAAAAATTGTTGTGAAGGGTAAAGAGCCGAATATACCTCTCCTGGATAGCGAGGACGTCTCATCTATAAAATACGCTGTAGACAGGGGGTTCACGTTTATAGGCGTAAGCTATGTGAGGTCGGGGCGGGATATAAGCATTGTCAAGAACCTGATAAGCGAGGCGAAAGGGTCTACTGGAGTGATAGCTAAGATCGAGACGCCTACAGCCTACAGGAATTTGAAGGAGATAGTTAAAGCGAGCGACATGATTCTCACGGCGAGGGGTGATTTAGGCCTGCACTTCGACCTAGACAAGCTCCCACGTATACAGAAGGATATTACCATAACCTCCATCTCGTATGGGAAACCAGTTATAGTGGCGACACAGCTGTTGGAGTCGATGGTTAATCAACCCAGGCCGAATAGGAGCGAGGTAGTCGACGTCTACAACGCTGTCCACGACATGGTTGACGCCATAATGTTAGCGGATGAGACAGCGGTCGGCAAGTACCCTCTCGAGGCGGTTAGATGGCTTAAGAAAATAATCGAGTCCGCTGAGGCCGACATCAAACCAGAGCATACTAAGGTGGTTAGGGGGTCGCTGGAGGGGAACTCCCTGAAAGACAAATACGTGTACGGTCTCCTCTCGCTTGCCGAGAGCGTGGAGGGTAAGATCATAGTCTTCTCTAAGACAGGCTCAGTGCCACCCCTAATAGCCAGGCTCAGGCCCAGGGTAGATGTGGTCATCGGGACCCCTAGCAGGGAGCTCGCTGAGAAGCTTGTCTTATACTACGGCCTCAGAGTATACGATATGAGTAAGAGGGTTCAAGGCGACGTTAGCTACGACCAGGGGATAGTAGAGCTTGAAAAGCTAGCGCGTGAGAAAAACGAGCTGGCGATAGGTGATATCGTTGTGGAATCTTTTGCCAAACCCTCGGTCGAAATGCATGAGATAATTATTAAGAGGACACTGGCTTAAGCCGCCGGCGGGATTTGAACCCGCGTCCACCGGCTTTCTCGACCTCGGCTTTAAAACAGCCATACGAGGCCGGCGCTCCACCCAGCTGAGCTACGGCGGCTCCAATGGAATAATAAAAATATATGGATTTTATAGGTTTAGCGCTATTGACCGCGAGTAGCCTTCAACGCGTTCACAGCCATATCCTTTATAACAGAGTAGGGGTCCCTCGCTTTAACAATAGCTGAGGCCACGAGGACACCGCTCGTCCCATATTTGATAGCAGCGTACACGTCGAGCCCATCTGTTATACCAGCCCCCGTTAAAATGACCACCTTCTCGTTGACCCTACGAATCAACTCAACGCTCCTCACTATAACCTCCGGTTTAGCTTTGCTGACGCTTATACCAGTCCCTATCAGCTCAGGCGGCTCAACCGCCACGTATGTTGGCTTGAGAACAGCCGCTGAGGCACCTGTCTCGGGTTCGTCAGCGCACACAAGGGTCTCCAAGCCTAGTCTATCAGCCTTCTTTATCAACATGTTTAAGTCGGCTAGCTTCAACCTGTGCTCGCTGTGGTTTAAGATAACCCCTTTGACACCTGCGTCTACGAGGCCTTCGAGGGGTGTAAAACCTGTTACAGCCCCAGGCTCCACTGGGTCGGCGTGTTGGGCAAACACCTTGACCCCGGTTCCCCTGACTTCTTCCACAATCCTCCTTATCTCAGTGTATGGGGGTGCTAGAACTAGCTCGACCTCCCCCTTCAGCTCGCTGTAAACCCTTGTAGCATCCCTGGCTATTCTGACAGCGTTCTCGCCGAAGCTCTGCGGGTAGTATGCCTTATAATTGACTACGATAACAGGCTTCAAACCACTCACCTATAGGGTTTTGAGCTGGGGTTATGTAAAAAATTAGTCGTGTCCTCCACTCAGCATCTCACTATGCCTTTTAACAACTTTCACTTCCTCGGTCTTAACAAACCTGTCCTTAAGCTTCTCGAGGACCTCAGGTAGCGTGGTGTACTCCATCTCCTCGGGGCCTAGCCTGTGAGGCATGAAGGGCCCATGCCTCCTCATGTACTCCGCTATCTGCAACGCAAGCCTCCTCGTCTCATCGTATGCTACATCGTCGAATAAGTCGGCTGGCCCTATGAGCCTGCCCTTGCTGATATTCCAACCCAAGGCTATCAGCCTAGGCGGGCCGTCGAACCTAGTCACCTTAGCGTACCTCATCGGGACAGGTATTAGAGGTCCATGGTGGCTCCCCCTCATCCAGCCGGCGACTAGATGTGGGAAGGAGAAGGCTTCAAGTATCTCACCTACGGCTGGCAGCCCTGATTGAGCTCTTACAATGGCGACTGGGTCGTCTTTGCCAACGTACTGGCCTGCTACAAGGTTTAATCTCTCAACGCTTACGACAGCCGCGAGCAGGTTGTCTTCCTTCCTGTAGACTCTTCTAACAATGTATCTACCCGGTGTTCCAATTAACGCTAGGAGGTCGTAGGATTCTTCAGGGGTCTTAAGCAACACGCTCTTACCCTCGAATACATCGAATACTTCGAACACGAAGCCTGCGTGCATCCTGGGGTCTATGACCAACCCGGCTGTGTTAAAGGGGTCTGCGAAGATCTTGTACATGGGGAGGTTGAAGGCTCCTGGCTCGGTTTTATCGGCGTGAAAGGTTATCACAGGCTCAGCTTTTCTCTCCTCCATCTCGAGCTCGGCCACCCCGGGGCCCAGTCCCCTTACATTACCGCTGAAGGCATCGCTCAACAAGTCTTGCCCGGCAGCATATAGCTTGAGCTCTTTGGCTACTTTAGTAGCGGCCTGGAAGGCATCCCAGGCCAACCCGTGTATATCCGGATGGTCGACTCCTTTGGTGTGCGTCATTATCAGCTGGATATCGTCTCCGACATGTGTGACATAGAAGTCTATGATCAAACCCTTCTGCTTAGCCTCCGACAGGACTTTAGTAGCAGCTGCCAGCTGGTCTGGGTGAGGCATGTAGTGTCCTGATATACTTCCAACATCTGCTTTGATAATAGACAACGTTATTTTCTCAGCCATGAGATCCACCTTATTTAATTAGGTGTGTCAGAGAGTTAATAAAACTATCTTAAAACCCATCAATAAGACAATTTAAACAGATATTTAAATTAATCCGGGAGGTAGTATTCCCCCCTGCTCTTTTGCTTCCTGTCAAGGTATGAGCCTGGCTTATTTATCCTCGGCCTACCCGATTCGTGGTCTCTTCTAACAGTTATGTCAAGTTGTTTTAGCAAATTGTTGAAGCCTGTTCGAATATCCGTAGGCTTTAAAGCGACACCCTCTACTCCAGGCCTGCCTGTGAAAACCATTATTTTATCGCTAACATAGTTCTGTAGTAGAAGGTCGTGCTCGACAACGATAGCAGCTTTCCTCTTCTCCTCTACTATCCTCCTTATCAGCCTCGCGACGCTGATCCTCTCCTCGACATCCAGATACGCTGAAGGCTCGTCTAAGAGGTACACGTCTGCGTCTCTAGCCAACGTGACTGCGACCGCAAGCTTCTGTAGCTCGCCGCCACTAAGCTCTCTCACGCTTCTATCAAGTAGCTTGTTCAAGCCTAGTTTCCTAGTTAACTCATCGTAGAGCCAGGTAGTAGGGTCGACAGCATCTTTGGAAGCACTTGCTAAATTATCTTTAACAGTCTCGGACCCGAAAATCGAAGGCGAGACCTCCTGTGGTTTATAGCTGATTTTATCTGTGCCCACAAGCACTTCCCCTTTATCTGGTTTAACCACGTTTGCGAGCATGTTTATGAATGTTGACTTCCCTATTCCGTTCGGCCCTAGAATACCGAGCACCTCGCCGGGATGCACCTCTCCTTCTTCGACGGCGAGCTTAAAGCCGCTGCTTGGGTAAGTCTTCCATAGGCTACCCCACTTGAGAATAGGGTATTCCTCAGGGTGTCTACTCCTGTCGGCTACACTAATCCTGAATTTAATAGGCTCTTTACGGATCCTAATATTCTCCGCTGGCAGGTAGCCCTCCAGGTAGAAGTTCACACCGCTCCTAACACCATACGGCTTGCTTGCAATGCCGTAAACCCCTGGCTCACCGTATAACACGGCTATGTAGTCGCTCACGTAGTCCAGTATCATGAGGTCGTGTTCAACTATCATAACGTAGACTTTAGAGGGGTTCAAGAACTCTCTCATAGCTGATGCCACTTTAACTCTCTCCCTCACATCAAGATATGAGAAGGGCTCGTCGAAGAAATACGCGTCAGCGTTTTTCATCAATACAGCTGAGACAAGCAGCTTCTGCAACTCCCCTCCGCTCAACTCCTTAACCTCTCTGCCCATAATGCCAGTTATACCAATCTTGTCCGCAACCTCCCTAAACAAACCTCTCTCATCAGCCTTCTCGAGTAGCTCCCTGACACCCCCCTTTAAAACCCTCCGCGCAGCCTCGATGTATTGTGGTTTAACAGCGGCCTTCAAGCTCCCGTTAGCGAGTTTCTGGAGGTAGGTGTTCACCTCTGTACCCCTAAACGCCCTAAGTATTTTATCCCAGTCCGGCGGGTTCGCGTAGTTTCCCAGATTAGGCTTGAGTTGCCCCGAGAGAATCTTAACGGTAGTTGTCTTACCGCTCCCATTCCTACCTACAACACCCAGGATACCCCCAAGTGTGAGCGGTGGGAGGCCGTAGAGTTTAAACATGTTCTCGCCGTAGCGGTGGATAGTGAATTTCTCCAGCTCGTCGGGCAGGTTGACTATTGAGATCGCGTTAAACGGGCATTTCCTGACGCATATACCGCAGCCGATACACGTGTTCTCGTTTATGACAGCGTGTTTCCCGTCCCCGCTTAGCTCAATAGCCTTAACCTTCCTACCCCTGTTGACAGGGCAGAACCTTATACACTCTAGTGAACATTTGTCTGGTTTACAGAAAGCCCTATCAACCACAGCTACTCTAGTCAACGACCCCCACCGATGCTGTTTTATAACCGTTGTTTACCATAGGTCAATTTAGTTATACATCAACAGGTTTAATATGATGAATGGTGACGGCTCGGAGCGGTGAAGAAGAAGTTTAGTCTGATTCTTCCTCCTCGCTTTCCTCCTCTTTCATACTCTCCAATAAAACCTCGTAGTACTCCTGGAGCATCTCCCTCTCGTCTGGGGAGAGAGATGACTCCCTGGCCTCTGTCGCCTTAGCTGTTATAGTCCTCTTACTAGAGTCAACTACATACTTCAACCCGTATGCCTCTAAATCCTTCTTGGAAGCCTTCTCCTCGTAACCGCATCTAGGGCATTTTAAAACATAGTACTCTTCTCCGCCCTCCTTCTTCTTCAAGGGAAACATCGCAGCCCCGCATCTTGGGCAGAACTTAACCAAACGTCACACCCTACGGCTCAATACTTTACACAACTAACCTTATTAAATGCATAGACCGGATGAATGTCTCGTGAAACATAATAACATCTGACCGTTTTACTTAAATATTCTTGATTGCCAAATACTTCTAAGACGAAAGGTGGAAGACATGTTGTGGCTAGAAGAGGAATGGGAGGAAGAGTGGGAGGAGGAAGAGCCGGAGGAAGAGTGGGAAGAGGAGGAGTGGGAGGAGGAGTGGTAGAAGCTATAGGAGGTCTAGTATAACAGCGACGTTTTTTACATTGCCTGTAATACTCCTCGAGAAGTCTGTATCACCTAGTGGATAGTCAATGCAATTAACCGGTCTATTATAGACTTCTGTGGCCGATACTAGTAGGTATTTGTCTGTCTCATTGTATGCCTCTCTAAGGGAGTTTAACAGGTCTTTTAGTTGCTTGAAACCCGTAATCAACATAGCTAGGAGTAGCCCTTCATGTCTTATACGGGTTAGCAACTCTTTGTTAACAAAGTAGTGGACTACTCCTTGAATAAGCTGTAGATTGTTCTCGATGAGCTTAACAGGGATCAACGCCACTGGAAGCTCAGGCGACAATCCTAGTGCTTGCAACTCGCTGTCGAGGTCACGGCTTGTCTTAGAGCATAGGAAGAACCTCGCATTAAACACCCTACCCAGGTATTCAACCACCAGAGACCCGCGGGTTAGCGAGTAGATCTTCAAGCCCATACAAGTTGCCTGCCGCAACTGTTTCAAGATTTCATAGAGGTTTATAAGGTTTGGCATTACCGTCGCATTGATGTTGTTCCTGTGAGAGGTGAAGAGCTGTAGTTATTGAAGCCTTGAGGATGAGGTTCCCCCTAATTAGGCTTAAGAAGATGCTTCTTCAACGGTTTCAACTTTCCTCTCCCTGGATCTAACGGCAACCAAGTGTGTTATGTACCCTGCTATCTGGTTCCTAAGCTTCTTAGACCTCGTGGAAACAAGCTTAGAGACCACCCGCTTGTTAGCTTCGAAGTCCCTCGTGAACAGCTGGGGGTTTGAGTCGAGTAGCTGCCTTGCAACCCTTTTCACCAGCCTTATCCTAACCTTGCCCACTTCCAGCACCTCTATTAGATAATCCTCCTAACATGGGTATACGATAGGGTGTTTTAAAATTTAAATTGAGTAAAAGCCACCTGCTTTAAACTTATAGCTGCAAGCTTAAGCTACTACTTAATATTCTCGAGATTATTTAGTTTAGGAGGGTGGCTTGTTTGAGTAGTAAAGTGAGAGATATCAACCTAGCTGAACCCGGAAGATTGAAATTAGACTGGGCTATGAAACACATGCCTGTTCTAATGAAGCTTAGGGAGGAGGGGAGTAGGAAAAAACCGCTTGCCGGTGTTAGAGTAGGTGCTGTGCTACACGTGACCAAGGAGACAGGTGTTTTAATGATAGCTTTAAAGGACTCCGGCGCCGAGGAGGTGGTTTTGGCAGCTAGCAACCCTCTATCCACACAGGACGATGTAGCGGCAGCCCTAGTCGAGTATGGCATTAGAGTCTACGCGTGGAGGGGTCAGACGAGCGAGGACTACTACTGGTGTATTAGACAAGTAGTCGAAAGCGGACCAGACGTAGTCTTAGATGACGGCGGGGATCTCCACGCGACGCTCCACAGCGGTTTCAAGAATATCGCGGAGAAAATTGTGGGAGGCACGGAGGAGACTACAACTGGTGTCATCCGCTTGAGAGCACTTGAGAGAGAGGGCCTCCTACAATACCCTGTCATCGCAGTGAACAACGCTTACACCAAGTTCTTATTTGACAATAGGTTTGGCACCGGGCAGAGTACTTTCGACGGCATTATGAGGGCGACGAACATACTGGTTGCGGGTAAAAACGTTGTTGTAGCGGGCTACGGGTGGGTTGGCAAGGGCATCGCGCTGAGGGCCAGAGGCCTAGGGGCGAGAAGGGTTATAGTTGCGGAGGTAGACCCGATTAGAGCTCTGGAAGCAGTTTTCGACGGCTTCGAGGTGATGCCTATGAGCGAGGCGGCAAGCATAGGCGACATATTCATCACGGCAACAGGCAACAAGGCTGTTTTGAGGAGAGAGCACTTCGAGAAGATGAAGGACGGGGCTATACTAGCCAACGCCGGGCATTTCAACGTGGAGGTTTGGATACCTGACTTAGAGGGGATTTCTATTGGGAAAAGGATCATCAGGGAGAACGTGACCGAGTACACTCTGAAAGACGGGCGTAGACTCTACCTGCTGGCTGAGGGCAGGCTGGTTAACCTTGTAGCGGCTGAGGGTCATCCAAGCGAGGTGATGGATATGAGCTTCGCAAACCAGTATCTCGCTGTAAGATACCTTCTGGAGAATAAAGGTAAGCTTGATAGGAGAGTATACAACCCTCCTAGAGAGCTCGATGAAATGGTTGCCAGGCTCAAATTAGATACAATGGGCGTGAGGATAGACGAGCTTACGCCTGAGCAAGCAGAGTATTTGAAATCCTGGTCTTACGGGACATAAAAGTTTTCTACCCGATGTATGGGCCCGGGGGGATTCGAACCCCCGTCCACCCGGTTATGAGCCGGGCGCTCTACCGGGCTGAGCTACGGGCCCTTGATCCCAGTTAATTTATTCCAGGGGTTTAATAGCTTTAAACCTGCTCAGAGCTCAAGTCTTCTTGGTAGATAAAATGTATTTGAACGCTGCGTCCGCCGCTATGGCTCCATCAGCCGCAGCCGTTATAATTTGCTCAAACCTGTACTTGTAGGGGCCTCCTGCCGCGTCGCCCGCCACGAAAACACCCTCGAGGTTTGTAGACCTATCCACTTTAACCACTACATGCCCCGACTCGTCGACCTCCAACCCTATTTTCTCAAAGAACTCTATAGGCGGTTTCAATCCTATTTCAACGAACACTCCGTCTACTATAAGAGTCTTCTCCTCCCCTCTATTCCTGTCATACACTTTTATCCCCCGTACACGTGTATCCCCTACTATTTCTTTAACGATAGTGTTCTTCAATATCTCTATTTTCGGGTTGCTCGCCGCCTTTTCAACATATACTTTAAACGCCTTGAACGTATCCCTTCTGTGAATTAAATACACTTTTGAGGCCAGTGATGCCAGGTAGAGTGCTGAGGTTAAAGCGGAATTGCCTCCCCCTACAACGGCCACTACCTTGTCTTTAAACAATGGGCCGTCGCATGTAGCGCAATACGAAACGCCTCTCCCGGCGAACTCATCCTCACCTTTCACATCTAGCTTCCTCTTCTCGCTGCCCACAGCCAGTATCACAGCGTACCCGCAAATAGTCTTCTCCGAAGCCGTCTCAGCACACCACAACCCGTTCTTCCTGTAGACGTTGACGACCTCGTCTTGGATGATAGGCACGTTGTACTTCCTCACATGGCTCACAAACTTGTTTACAAGCTCTTCACCCGGGATATCCGGTAGGCCAGGGTAGTCGTCTACCACAGGTGCTTCAGTCATGTAACCCCCTACAAGCTTCGCTATTACAACAGGCTTCAGCTCGTACCTAGCACTATACAGTGCCGCTGTCAGACCAGCTGGCCCCCCACCCACTACGATCACATCGTAGACTTCCTCCTTACCGGTTACCTGCATAGGTGCGGCTTTCAGTTTGAACCCCATAGTAAGCACCCGAAGGCCTATTGCACTGTATGCGGGAAAAGCGGTTTAAAGCTTGATTCACCTTTGTTTACCATAGGTGGTGAGCTCGTGGAGTACGTGGAGCTGGGTTGGAGCGATCTCAAGGTCTCTAGGATAGGGTTGGGTACATGGCAGTTCAGCGAGACATGGGGTCTAACAGACTACGAGAAGGGGTTCAGCTCTCATATGAGTTTATGTGGCTTGATGTCACCGCATCATCCTGGTTCCCCCGCATCCCGCTCGGGTTTTCACCGGGCTTGGGGGCGTTCGGGGCCACCCCGGAGACCCCACATCTCGAGTACTTAGACTTAGATGCGTACTTCATGTAGATGTTGAGTGTTGCAGTAACATCTCTATCACCTATGAAACCACATTTTCCGCACTTCAGCACCCTATACCCATATTCAGCTAGTTTTCCACCACACCTAGGGCATTTCGATGATGTCCCCCTAGGGTCGATTTCAACTACTTCGAGGCTCCTTTCTCGAGCCTCGTACTCTACGCAGAACTGTATCCTGCGGTAGAACCATAATCCGAGCCTCTTATTGAACTCCTTACCCTTCTTATTGTTTTCTCTCAGTTCATCTAAGTTTTCTAGGATGATTACCGATCGATATTTGAGTGCTAGCTCTGCTACTAAGTCCCCCAACTTGTGGGAGTAGTCCCACGAGATGTTCTTAATCTTCTTTCCATGCCTCTCAATGGCTTTTCTAACACCCTTAATGAACCTCCACGACTTTGGATACCTCCTCTGGATCCTCTCAACCCAGATCCTGTGAGTCAGGATCTTCCTGTGAGGTGTCTTAAACCTCTTCAACCCGGTTAGCCTGCCGTCAAGAGCGAACAATGCTATTGTTACATTGTCGAAGTTTAAGTCGACTGCCATGACTGTCTTCGGTTTTAGCGGCTTGATACTTCTCCTAAAGTACACTGAGACCCAGAACCCATTGCCCTCGTACTTTACTACTAGCTCGTAGTTGCTCCAATCCATATACCTCCCAAGCCTCTCCCTGGGTGTTACCAGCCTTAGTTTAACCTCGTTGCCGCTGTGCAACTTGAGTGTTAGAGCCATGTCGTCTGGGTCTAACTTGTAGTCGTATTTGTCTACTCTAGCACTCAGCTTCCTGAGCACTGGTTTTCTACCGCCGTTACTTTTGGCTGATTCCACTATGCTCTTAGCGTAGACGTATATTTCCTTGGCGTGGTGTGCCCTAAACCCTAATCTTACCAAGTCGCTGTAGAACAGCCTATGTAATTTCCTCCGGGAGAGCTTTTCATTAATACTCCAAATCCTGTCAACTAATAACTGTACTGCATCACGGTATAGCCTCAGGAACTCCAATAGATGATCATAGCTGCCCTCGGGGAGAGCCCTCGTCTTCAAAGCCTCGACGACAACGGGCTCTCCACCCCTCACAGGGCAGCTCACCGATCTATGAAAATAGTTTTCAACGATTATAAGTTTCCCTAGCAGTTATCAGCTCTAGGTGATTGTGTGGCTAAGCTCACATACGCTAAGTGCTCTGCGATAAAGTTCAGAGGCGGGACAGCAGTTCTATACCCATTAGCAAAATACCAGCCAGAGGTAAAGCCATTACATGGAAAGAGAGTGCACGTAATAATAATAGCAGAAGAGTAGCATCAAGGCATACAAACCGATATGAAAACCGAAACAGTTGCAAACGGCGAATGATCTAGCCTTCATACCCTGGAGCCCCTTAGCCAAAGGTGCTCTCTCAGGTAAATACAACTTGGAGAATATAAGGGAGTTCAAGGACCTTAGGTTGAACGATCCCGTCTTCAACGAGGAGAATTTCAGTA